>Ga0326727_10000784_pt1 | contig 127156 bp, 98 predicted proteins | sample MB2enrmetagenome_FD_207643 | JGI IMG/M metagenome (GOLD analysis project Ga0326727, IMG submission 207643) | Lab enriched peat soil microbial communities from McLean, Ithaca, NY, United States - MB29MY | ecosystem: Environmental > Terrestrial > Soil > Wetlands > Peat | place: USA: New York...
CGGATTACGGAACGAGCCTTGGTCGCAAGAAAGATTCGGTTTAAGGAAGAAAAGAGAGCTTCACAGAAACACTACGCTGTGGGTGTCTCTTGACAACGCCGACACCGTTATAGACAGGATGACAATGCGCTGTTGGCTTTGAACAACGGGCAAAATTGGATCTCGTGAGAAATTCCGGCTGACTGCAAGCCGCCAGACGCCAATAAAAGAGGCGCTCCGAAGGAATCGAAGCGCCTGGAAATCAGAATTCGCTCGGGGACAGGTTACTTCATCATTTTCTTCGGGGCCTTCTTCTCATCCTTTTTTGCCTTCTTTGCCATTTACCTTCTCCTTCTCGTGTTTGTTGCTCGGGCACGGAGAGCGTAAAGCATGCAATCCTGCCCAGTGATCCCGTATACGGACAGGGAAGGAGAGTGTCAAGAGGATTCCGCGAAAAAAGAGGGTTTGCGGCTCATTTGCGGGGCACAACAGCAAAAGTGCCGCCGTAGTAGCCCTTGCGGGCGAGGATGGTCAAGCCCTCACGGCGGACGCGCACCTCGATGGAGTGGTAGTCCACCTTTTTGTCGCCCTGTGGAGAGTAATACAGGGTGTACTGGTTGCGAGCTTCCTCGGTGATGCTGGAATAAAATTCGGAAAAGGTAGTCTGTTTGAACCCGTAATAGATGTCGCCCCCGGTATCGTGGGCATAGCTGAGCAGCCGGTCGAATTTGCGGTCAAAGTAGGCGCCGCCCGTTGCCACGCTATAGACCGTGATTTCCTGGCGCAGCAATTCCGCGCGAACTTCATCGTACTTGTGGGTATTGAATTTCGCCCCGTTCTGGCCGTCGGAAATGATCAGGATGACCTTGCGCCGCTCCCGGCTGTTGCGGTCCTTCAGGAGCAGGGCGGCGGCGTACACTGCATCGTCCAAGGCCTTGGTGGGCTGGCCCTGGATGGCGTGCAGCGAGGGATTATTGATCTGCGGGGCGCCTTCTACCGGGGCACCGTTGATGGTCGGCCCGCCGAAGGGACCGCCTGGGGGGGCATAGGAGGGGCGCGAGGCCATGTCTGTGCGGCGTAACTCGGTGATCAGCTTGTCCTGATCCTTGGTGAACCCATTGCCCTCGTGGAAGAACTGGTCAAACCGGCAGATAAAGGCTTCGTCCCGGGTGCTCATGCCGGCCACCAGCGAAACAAGGCTGGGCTCCACCTGTTGCTCGTCCTTCTTCCGGAGATCGTTGTCCACCAGGACCACCATAGAGATCGGGACGGCATCGGTTTTTAGCTGTCGGATCTCCTGCTCGACACTATCTTCAAAGATACGGAATTCGTCCTTCCTGAGATCGGCTACGAGGTTGCCGTCTCTGTCTTTAACCGTGACCGGGACGATCACCTCGATCGTTATTGATTTGATTGGCTTTTGGCCCTGCGCGGACGCAGCCGGTGGATTGGCCTGAGGCCCGGGTGCCGGGTTCGCCGGAGCAGAAGCAGGATCTTGCCCTTGGAGGACGGAGCCAAAGAACAGGCTGGCAGAAGCAAGAGCTAGGTACGCGATTTTTCGTGGACTTTTCATAGTGATCACGCCAAACTTTCCAAGGCCAGAATGGTCACAAGCACCCCCAGTAGAATTATAAGGCGCATCCCGCTGGGTATGTCGTTGCATCCAAAGGATGCAAGGCCACCCTGCGTTGTGAGACGATAAGCCGCGACTCGGAGTCGTCGCCCTTCCGAGCCAAGGCATCATTTAAGGATACCGAGAAACCGTGAATTTCGGGAACGTGAAGATTGGAATCAGGAAGGTGATTGTGATTCGGAGCTTGGCTTGCGCCGCAGCCATGGCGCTTGCTGTTCCGGCGCTGCCGCAGGAGCAGCAGCCTCAGGGGAAGGCGCCGACGATCAAGGCGGAAGTAAGCGTGGTCAACCTGTTCGCGACGGTGCGGGACAAAGACAGACGCATTGTCACGGACTTGAAACAGGATGATTTCAAGGTTTTTGAGGACGGCCACGAAGAAAAGATCTCGTTCTTCTCGAAAGAGATGCAGTTGCCAATCACGATGGGGCTGCTTCTGGACACCTCCGGCAGCGAACAGCGCATGCTCGGCGCGATTCAGGATGCCGGATCGCGGTTTCTGCATCGGGTGTTGAGGAAGGGCGATGAGGCGATGGTCATGTCCTTTGACACCGACGTGGATTTGCTGGCCGACTTTACCGATGACCGCAGCATTCTGGACCGCGCCATTAACAAGGCCCGCATCAATGCTCCCGGCGGCGGCTACATTGCCGGAAACCCGGGGCCGGTGGGCGGACAAGACACGGTGGGCACGGCGCTCTACGATGCGATTTATCTCGCTTGCTCGGACCAACTGAATGGCGAGGCGGGCCGCAAGGCGATCGTTGTTGTCACCGACGCACAGGACGAAGGAAGCCGGGTGAAGCTGGAAGAGGCGATTGAAGCAGCGCAACGGACGGATACCGTAATCCATGTGCTTCTTGTGGCAGATCGCATGTACGGCGGTGGCAGGCCCGACGTGGCTCACAAATTGGCCGAAGAAACCGGCGGGCGGATGATTGTGGTAAGTTCGGAAAAAAGACTGGAAGAGGCATTCGACCAGATCTCCGAGGAACTGCGGAGCCAGTACACGCTGGGCTACTACCCGAGCAATACGGCGAAGGACGGAAAGTTCCGAAAAATCCGCGTGGAAACGACCAATCACGATTACAAAATACTGGCGCGGAAGGGTTATTACGCGCCGAAAGGCTCACGAGGCTGAGCAGCTCTCCAGCATGGTGATAAGCGCGATTGACCGGAAGCGATGCCTTGGCTAGTGCCGTTCCAACTCTTTGTTACAATTTTGGCCCGCCAGATAGCGAAGCGTCGCTTCAAAGAAAACGCCCTGCCCGGCATTGCCAAAATAGTTGGAACGGCACTAGTATCGCAATGCACCCGTTCTGAGCTTCGCCACGCGCTCTATGATCAACGAAACAATCGGCCACTATCGAATCCTGCGGCAATTGGGAAGCGGCGGCATGGGGCTGGTGTATGAAGCCGAGGATACAAAATTGGGCCGCCGAGTCGCGCTGAAGTTCTTGCAGGAGGACGCCACCAAGGACAGCGCGGCGCTGGAACGGTTTTTACGCGAGGCACGTTCGGCTTCGGCGCTGAACCATCCGGGGATCTGCACCATTCATGCCATCGAGGAGCATGAGGGGCGAGCATTCATTGCCATGGAGTTGCTGGAAGGCGAATCGCTGGATAAGGTTGTCGCGCGCGGCCCGCTGCCGGTGGCTCGAACCCTCGAAATCGGGATTGAGGTAGCCGACGCGCTTGACGCTGCGCACAAAAAAGGAATCATTCACCGCGACATCAAGCCGGCCAATATATTCATTTCGGAACGCGGCGCGGCAAAAATCCTCGATTTTGGACTGGCCAAACTGATGGAACCGGAAAGCGGCTTTGAAGGCGAAACCATCTCTCCATCGAACGACGCCTTTCTTACCAGCCCGGGAACCACCGTCGGCACCATCGCTTACATGTCGCCCGAACAGGCCCGCGGCGAACCTCTTGACGCGCGCAGTGATCTATTTTCCCTGGGTTCGGTCCTCTATCAGATGGTTACGGGCGCGCTTCCGTTCCCGGGCTCGACAAGCGCCGTGATTTTCGGAAACATTCTGCATAGCGCCCCGGTCCCGCCGGTGGAACTGAACAGCAGAGTGCCGAGCGAAATGGAACACATTCTGATCAAGCTGCTGGAGAAGGATAGGGACCTGCGGTATCAAATCGCCGCCGAAGTGCGCACCGACCTGAAGCGCTTGCAACGAGAGTTGGATCCCGGGCGAGTAAGTTCCGATTCATCGGTGCTCGCCAGCCGCGCGTCGAGCGGCGCTGTGCGCGCGGCAGGAAGCGGCACCGCTCCGGCTACACCCTCGGGAAGGACGGGCCGCTCGGGAAGCGGGGCGGTGCTGGTCGAGGAGGCGCAGAAAAACAAACCCGGCGCGGGGGTCATCTTGGTGGGGCTGCTGGCGGTGGTTGCCGCCGCAGGCTACGGGTTCTATACGCTGGTACACAAGGAGCAGGTCGCGCAGGAGCAGAAGCTTGCTCCATTTGAGAAATTCACCATTGAAAACGCATCCAATAGCGGCCTTATCGCGCAGGCTGCCATTTCCGCGGATGCCAAGTATCTGCTGCTGGCGCAGGAGGAAGGCGGGTTGCAGTCTTTATGGCTCCGACATATCCCGACCTCGACCAACAAGGAAGTAGTGGCGCCGGCGCGTACCCGTTATGAGGGACTCTCCTTCTCGCCGGACGGCAACTATATCTATTTCCTCCGCCGCAATGAAGAGAACGAAGCGGAATCGCAGTTGTACAGCGCGACCGTCCTCGGCGGGACGCCTCGCACTTTAATTCATGACGTGGATAGCCCGATCACATTTTCTCCCGATGGCCAGCACTTCGCCTTTTTGCGCGAAAACCACAACGAACCCACCATGGATCTGCTCATGGCAAAGCCGGATGGCTCGATTGAGAGAGCCATCCTCAGCGGCCTGGCCATTAAAACGGACAGCCTGGTTCCCGCATGGTCCCCGGACGGCAAAACCATCGTCATTCCCATCGTGCAGCCGACGAAGGATGCACTGGGCGGATTCGCTTCGTTCGATGTGGCGACGGGAAAAGAAGAAATTGTCGGGATTGTGAGTGACCGGATTTATTACAGCCCGGATTGGATGCCGGATGGGAGTGCGGTGGTTGTGGCGAGCGCTCAGCCTGGTTCGGGAAATCTGACGGTTCCGTTAGCACTCGTGACATTGCCGGATGGAAAGGCGCGAGTTCTGACGACGGACACAAACAACTACGAGCGGCCAATGTTGTCCGCGGATGGGCGATTGATGGTGGCTACGCAGCGGCAAACGCGGGAGGAAATCTCCATTACGACAGCGGATGCGCCGAGCGAATGGCACCCGTTAACGCTGCAATCGCTGCAGCCGCTGCGGAGAGGGGACTGGCTGCCGGATGGGCGATTGGTGTTGCCACAGGGGCCGGATATTCGCATCGTCGATCAAAAGGGGGCGGAAACCGTTGTTCTGTCGGATCCGAAGCATTTTGCGACCCAAGCGGTAGTGTGCGGCGGGGGACAGTATATCGTTTACCGGCCATTGGGAAAGAATGGGCCCGCTTCGGTAAATCTCTGGATTATGCGGGCCGACGGGTCGGACCAGAAGGAGCTTACGAAAGGCCAGAATCAGGCAGAAGCCGCGTGTCCCGGTGACGGGAAATGGGTCTATTACCTGGACCGGGATGATCGCGACTTTGTCAAGCGGATTTCGGTGCCCGACGGGAAGACGGAGACTGTAATTGACAAGCCGGTCGCTGAGTTTGATGTTTCTGCGGACGGAAAGAAAATTCTGATGACGGATGTCCGGGCTTTTGATCACAAGGAAATGTGGCGCGTGTTGGACGTGGAGACGAAGAAGTCGGAATACTACGAAGCGGACCAGAGAGTGCTGGGGCAAGCCTCTTTTTCGCCGGACGGGAAAGATGCTTTGTATTTAGTGCGCGAAAGGGGCGTGGACAATTTGTGGACGCGGGCGCTGGAAGGCGGAGTGCCACGACAACTGACACATTTCCCGAGTGAACATATCTTCGGGTATGCCTATTCGCGGGATGGGAAGAGGCTCGCGATTGTGCGCGGGCACGTGGAGAGCGACGCCGTGCTGCTCCACGATGAAAGCAAATAATCACGCACAATGTTGCGGCTATCGAAAGCTGCAAGAGGAATGTCCTATCGGCGAAAGGAAGAAGCAGATTCCTCAGGCCTAAAGGCCTGAGCTACAGCTCGGAATCACAAGCTAGGACATCATTTGTGCAGGACTCCATAGCCGGAGTGGGGACGCCGTAAGCAAGCGGTGCGCGTGGCTGCAAACAAATCTCAAAAAAGAGGACCGGCGAAAAATGCGGAGCTACTTTGCAGTTCCGGCCGGTTTCGTGCTTGTGTCGGTGTTCGGGCGAGCGTAATAGCCACGGCGCGCGCGGACCTGGTAGCTCTTGTGATCCGGGACATCGATCTTGATCTTGTGGTAGCGGCCGTCGAGTGAGTGGTTGGTGGGATTGTAGGCGAGGGAGTACTGATTGCGGAGCTCTTCGCCAATGTCCTGGAAGGACTGGTCGAGGTCGTCGACGTGATAGGGATAAAACGACCGGCCACCGGTTTGGTCGGCGAGATCCTGGAGGACTTTGTCGCCGTCGGTGAGATGGTATTTGCGGTTGCCGGATTTTTCCTTACTTGTGTCCTCGATCGTTACCCACTGCGTGCTGGTGCTAATGGTGTAGATGACCACACTGGTGCGCTGGGCCATCTCGATGGCCTCGGCCCGGGTGTGCGTCGAGAGGTTGTCCTCACCGTCGCTGATAAGAATCATGACGCGCCGGACGACGTCGGGCTGGTCCCCGGGCGGCCGAGGGGGATGGATCAATTGACTCACGCAAGCCTCGTAAACGGCATCGTAGACGGCGGTGCCACCGCCTGCGCGGGTACGGAGAATCTGATCGCGTAACGAACCGGCATCGCCGGTAAAAGGCTGAATGAGCTGCGGTTCGTCATCGAACGTCATGACGAACGCCTCATCTTTATTGCGCCGGAGAACACTGAAGAGGAAATTGTTGGCAGCATCCTGCTCGAATTTCAGGCGGTCGCGAATACTGTTGGACGTATCGAGGAGCATACCGATGCGCAGAGGAAGGTCGCTCTGCTTGCTGAAATAGCGGATGTCCTGCGGCAGGTTGTCGTCGAGAACCTTGAAATCCTGCTTCTCGAGGCCGGAAATGAGCTTGTTGCGGCGGTCGAGCACGGTGAAGAGCACGTCGACCAGATTCACTGGAATCTTGATCGTCGTTCCCCGCTGCATTTGTTCCTGGGAAGAAGAATTGGCCGGAGGCGCAGCCGGCGTGGAATTGCCGGGATTTTGTGGCTGCTGCGCAAAGACAGGAGTAAGTCCGGACAAAACGAGGGCAAGCAGCAGAGAGCATGATTTGGTTTGCATGCCTTCCGATTATAAGAACCCGTTCAGCGCAGCGTCAATTCGGGAATGATTCTCACCCGCCGCCGCCGCGAGCTTCGCGAGATATCCCCGAAGTTCGGCGGGCAATGGGGCGGTGAGCTCGATGGGTTGGCCGGTGTGGGGCTGGACAAATCCGATCTTTGCGGCATGCAAAAAATTCCGGCCGAGGGAGGGAAGAGTTGCGCGGCCAACGTGCAATTGGCCTGCGGCGCCATAGAGCGTATCGCCCACAACGGGATGGCGGAGCGCGGAGAAGTGCACGCGGATCTGGTGAGTGCGGCCGGTGTGCAATTGAACCTCGAGGAGGCTCGTGGAATCGATCCGGGAGAGGACCCGCCAGTCCGTGCGGGCGGGCCGCGAATTGGGAAGCAGCGCGGCGCGCCTTGTGGTCATGCGCGTGCGTCGCTTGGGGTCACGGGCGATGGCCATCTCGATCTGGCCGCTGTCTTCCTTCATTTGTCCCTGAACCAAGGCAATGTAAATCTTCCGAATGGCGCGCTGGCGAAAGGCTTCGGAAAGCTTCGCGTGCGCGAAGTCATTTTTTGCCACGAGAAGAATCCCGGAAGTTTCCTTGTCTAGGCGATGGACGATGCCGGGGCGCAGTGTGTCGCCGGATTGCGAAAGCGACTGGCCGCGCCCCAGAAGCGCGTTGACGAGCGTCCCGCGGGAGTTTCCTGCCCCGGCGTGGACAGTCATGCCTGCCGGCTTGTTGATGGCGATGACGTCCTCATCTTCGTAGAGCACATCAAGCGGAATCGCTTCCGCTTCCGCACGCAAAGGCGGCCGTGGCCGCGGCACTACGCCGATCACATCGCCTGCGCGAACTTTGTGCGAGTCCTTGGCAAGCTGCCCATTCAAAAGGACAAGGCCCTCCTCAACAAGTTGCTGCACACGGGTCCGGGAGAGATCGGGACAGTGCTTTGCGACCACACGATCCAGGCGCAAGCCCGCATCTTCCGGGGAAGCCGTGAAATCGAGTTGCAATGTTTCCATCACGCGGAGAGTGTACCGCAGAACCGGCCCCGCCCCCGGCACTGTGGCGGGTCTGGTTCAAGCCGCAGCCCTCTGCCCATTCCGGCGGAATAAAATATCAAAAAGGATGAGGATGGCGCCGATTGTGACGGCCGAGTCAGCCACGTTGAAGGTGGGCCAGGGATTGAAGATTTGCCAGGGGAGAAATCTCACCCACACTTGAATGAAGTCCGTGACAGCCCCATGCACGATGCGATCGGTCAAATTTCCCGCCGCACCACCGAGCAGCAGCGCGAGCCCCGCAGCGTTGAGCGAACTCAGATGACGGCTGGCGACCAACAGCCAGGCTATCAGTCCGATGATAACTATAGAGCCGAAGATCAGAGCAATGCGCACAAGGTGCGGATTCCAGTCGGCCATAAAACTGAATGCAATTCCTGGATTCCGCGACGAAACGATGTCCAGATACCTTGCATGGGGCGGGTACGGGAAAAATTCCGGCGGGCGCGATTCGATCCAGGCTTTGCTGGCGCGGTCGAGAAAGACGATCCCGAGGGTGAGCCAAAGCCAGCGCAGGCGGGCAGGAAGAATCATGAGGTAAAGGGCGTGAAGGAAGTGAAGGAGGTAAAGGAGAGGAAACGAAACTTCACGGTTTGCCTCCTTCCAGTTCCGCGATGGCTTCGCTGCAACGCTCGCAGATCGTGGGATAGCGCAAATTCTCGCCCACGTGGAGGGAGTAGTTCCAGCAGCGTTCGCACTTCTTGCCCTCCGCACGCTGCACGGTGACTTCGAGGCCCGGAACTGCTTCCGCCTTATAATCGCCGGCTCCGGCGCTGATAAGCTCCACTTGCGACACGATGAAGAGACCGGGCAAGAGCGGCAAGTAATGCTTCAGTTTGGCCTTCAACTCCAGATCCGCATTGAGCAGCACCTTCGCTTCAAGGCCCGAATTGATCAGTTTCTTCTCATTGCGGGCAATTTCCATGGCTTTCAGCACCTCGCCGCGCACTCTGCCAAGCAACTCCCAGGTGACCACTTTTGCTGGAGCGATGCCCGTGCGTAGTTCAGGTTCATCGGGGAAGAGAGAGATGTGGACACTGTCAGGTTCGCCGGTTGACTTCGGAAGATACTTCCAGATTTCCTCGGCCGTAAAAACAAGAATCGGCGCCGCCAGGCGCACCAGCGCGCTGGTGATTCTCCACACGGCCGTTTGCGCTGAGCGGCGCGACTGGTTCTTCGGCGCCTTGGTGTAAAGGCGATCCTTGAGCACGTCGTAGTAGAACGCGCTCAGGTCCACGACGCAGAAATCGTGGATGGCGTGGTAAATGCGGTGGAATTCATAGGAGGCATACCATTCGCGGCAACGCTTCACGAGATCGGCGGTGCGCTCCAGCATCCACTGATCTATTTCCTCCAGTTGCGCGTTCGGCAAGGCATCACGCGTCGGATCGAAATCGCTCAGATTGCTGAGCGCGAACCGGAAGGTATTGCGGATTTTCCGGTACGCCTCGCTGAGCTGGGTCATCACCCGCTCACTCATCTTGACGTCGGCTTGATATTCCTGCGAGCCAACCCAAAGGCGAAGCAGGTCCGCACCCCACTTGTCACAAATCTCCGAGGGGAGCACCACGTTCCCAAGGGATTTCGACATCGGGCGCCCTTGTTCGTCCAGGGTCCAACCGTGCGTGACCACGCCGCGGTACGGCGCTTTGTCCCGCACCCCTACGGCAATCAACAACGAGCTGTGGAACCACCCGCGATACTGGTCTGGCCCTTCCAGATACACGTCCGCCGGCCATTCCTTGCCTTTCAAAACTGCCAGGTGGGAAGAGCCGGAGTCAAACCAGACATCCAGAATGTCGTGTTCCTTGCGCCACTTGGCCGCGCCGCACGAGCATTTCGTCCCCGCCGGCAACAATTCTTCAGCAGGGTATTTATACCAAGCGTCAGCGCCCTCCTTTTCAAACCACTTCACGACATTTCGCAGCGCGCCGAAGTCTTCCAAACGCGTTCCGCAAGCATCGCAATAAAAGACGATGATGGGCGTGCCCCAGAAACGCTGGCGCGAGACGCACCAGTCGGGGCGATTCTCGATCATTTCGTACATCCGGTCTTGGCCCCAGGCGGGCATCCACTTCACTGTAGGGATTTGCGCCAGAGCTTCCTGCCGGAAGGTTTCTGTCGCGCCCTTCTTGGCCTGGTCCATTTTGATGAACCATTGTTCGGTCGCCCGAAAAATCACCGGATTGTGGCAGCGCCAGCAGTGCGGGTAACTGTGCGTATACGGATGGTTGGCGAGCAATGCGCCACGATCGCCCAGGAGTTTCACGATGATCGGATTCGCGGCGAAAACATCCTTGCCCTTATATTCGGGCAATCCTTCCAGATAGACGCCGCGATCATCGAGGGGCGCATAAACCTCCAACCCATACTTCTGTCCAGAAACAAAGTCGTCTGCTCCATGACCCGGAGCGGTATGCACAATTCCACTGCCCTGATCCAGTGTGACGTAATTCGCGAGCAATCCGGGCACCTGAATCGGCAGGAAGGGATGCTGAAACTTCATGCCCTCGAACTCGCGCCCCTTGTAGGTCCCCAACACCTCGGCTTGCTTGATGTCAGAATCCGCCTGCAACGCCGCCACGCGCTCCGCGGCCAGAAGCAATTTGCCCTTTTCCGTTTGCACCACTGCGTACTCAAAGTCGGGATGGAACGCCAACGCGCGGTTGTGCGGAATCGTCCAGGGCGTGGTGGTCCAGATCACGGCAGAGACATCGGACGAAATCTTGGCGGCTTCACCCGTGCCACCACCCACAACCTTGAAGGTCACCCAGATCGAAGGACTGGTGTGGTCTTCGTATTCGACTTCGGCTTCCGCGAGAGCCGTGTTGTCGTGGATGCACCAATAGACCGGCTTGCGCCCGCGGTAGACGTAGCCCTTTTCCATGAAGTCCAGAAACGCGCTGGCGATGGTGGCCTCGTACTCAGGGCTCATGGTGAGGTAGGGATCGTTCCATCGGCCGAAGACGCCCAGGCGCTTGAAATCGCGCTTGTGTTGCTCGACATATTTGGCGGCATAGTCCCGGCATCGCCGGCGGAATTCGGCGGGCGGCACCTTGCCTTTGCCGCCGAGTTCCTTCTCCACCTGCGTCTCGATGGGCAAGCCATGGCAATCCCAGCCTGGAACGTACGGTGCGTAGTGGCCCGCCATGCTCTTGGACTTGACGATTATGTCTTTCAGGATCTTGTTGAGTCCCGTGCCGAGATGGATTGTGCCGGTCGGATACGGCGGGCCGTCGTGGAGCACAAAAAGCGGCTGGCCTTCGCGAGCTTCCAGGATGCGCTCGTAAAGATTCGACTCCTGCCAGGCAGCGAGTTGTCTTGGTTCGTTCTGCGGCAGACTCGCCTTCATCGGAAAGTCGGTTCTGGGCAGGTTCAGAGTCTTCTTGAGCTCTAGTGGATCGGCCATAGGTGCAGTTCGTTGTATCCCTTCTACGCCGCCACTCCCTGGAGGACCGGTCAAAGGTCGCACACCTCTGTTGTACGGCGGGAAACTTCGGAAAGCAGTGTAACCACGTATGTTACAATAAAGCGTGAATGCCTGTCAGCCGTGGGGTCGCGCAACCTTTTTCCAGCCAGCGCGAATCATAACGGCTGGGTCAACTGTTGGGGGACAACCCGCGTCTAATCAAGCCGAGGGACAAAAGTGCCTGGATTTATCAACCTCCTTCCCGATGAATTGAGCAAGCCCAAGGGGACGGAGCCTGCGGAAAGCGTCCCGGTGCCCAGTTCGGCGCTCCCGGATTTCGGCACCCCGCCGCACTTGATGCCTGACCATTTCTGGTCCAACCTGAAGCAATTCCTGGTGGAACGACCGGTCAAAATCATCGAGCGTAGCGACGTTCCCTTCACGAAAAATTCCTTCGGCACGGGAATGATCGAGAACCTGAAATTCTTCTTCTCTGCACCCGCCGTTTCCAAGAGGCCCATGAATAAGCGGTTGGAGGTCGACTGGGGCGGAAGCTTCGGAAGCTTTACCGAGCGCTTGAAGGATTTTTTCAATCCGCCGAAGCCGGCGCCGCTGCCGCCAGGAATTAAGCCGGTTAAGGTGAAGGAAATCTGGTCCAAGGATGAAAACTTCGGCTGGACCCAGGCGGCCGCCTTTGCGGTGCATGCGGGCATAGTCGCGGTGCTGGTGGTGCCCTTCGCATGGCATGTGCTGCAGCCGACCATTCAAGCAAAGAATAAGCCGGATACAGGCATTATTGACATTTCTCCCTACGTGCCGAATCTCCCTCCGGGCAATAACAAAGCGGGCGGCGGTGGCGGTGGCGGCGATCGCTCGCCAGAGCCCCCCACAAAGGGCCGGGCTCCACGTTTTAGCATGACCCAGTTCACGCCGCCAACCGCAGTGATCAAGAATCCCAATCCGAAATTGCCGATGGACCCAACGCTTCTTGGGCCGCCGGAACTGAAGGTGGCGAACCCGAACCTGTCGAATTTTGGTGATCCTTTGGAGGCGGTCGTAACTATGTCCAACGGACCGGGCGGCGGGGGTGGTATCGGTACCGGGGAAGGTGGCGGCATCGGCAGCGGCAGCGGCGGGGGTCTTGGCCCGGGTGAAGGCGGCGGTACGGGAGGCGGCGCGTTTCGCGCCGGCGTGAACGGCGTGGGTCTGCCCGTTTGCTTCTACCAACCGAATCCGCCATATTCCGAGGAAGCGCGCAAGGCAAAGTATTCTGGCACGGTAATGGTGGAAGCGGTCATCAATCTCGATGGCCGCCTGACCAATTTGCGCGTGATCAAAAGCCCCGGACTAGGCCTCGAGGACAAGACAATTGAGACGCTGAGAACCTGGCGATGCAAACCTGCCATTGGGCCGAGTGGCAAGCCGGTGCCGGTCATTGTCCCCATTGAAGTCAATTTCCGGCTCTACTAGTGCCGTTCCAACTTATGCCGTTCCAACTTTCTACTGTTAGCGCCGCTCAAATTGTTCGCGACGAATGATCCGCACGCTGGCCCCACTCTAGATCTGGACCCAAATAGTTGGACCGGCACTAGCCGTAATTCACAAATCTACAAATTCGATAAAGTCGCCGCAGGTGTCCGTGTCGACTTGGCGCCTCCCTCAAATTCCCAGGCAACCTCCACACACGCGCTGATCTCTCACTGACCAGGCACTTGCAACCAGGGGGGCACCTTGGGCATTCTTCCTGTTGGCTCTTCCGGCAATTCCCGGGACAAAACTGAGTCTTGGATACAGCGCGTCTCAGAGAATTTGCGTCAAGCGTTCTATGGAACGGAGATTCAATCCCCTTCCGCGAATGGGGCGCCGCTCCATTTCGAAATAATGGATCTGTCGGGGCGAAATGGCGGAGCCCAGATGTTTTCCGCGGGCGTGCAAGTAGTGATTCTCGCCGCCCCACTTTTCGCCGTCGCTTCCGCGCCAAGTCATGGCCCCATTCGTCAGCTCATTCCGCTGGGTGACAGCAAGAGGCTGCAACCGTATATACCCCCTGCTGACCCGCAATCGACGGGACGGCCATCGCTCGGAAGCAGTGGCAGTGGGGGCGGCCAAGACCTCAGACCCACGCGCTTTGGAAACCTGGCGTCGGGATCCTCCATGCCGCTAGTCCCGCCCCGGCTCAATCGGAACGAAGATGTGGCTCTGCCCGCCCCTCCTGCGGTCTTTGATGCCAATGCACCGGCCAGTTTGACTACCGTGACACATCTTGGCTTGCCCTGGATGAATTCGGACACCGATTCCGCGGGCGAGGGGAAAGGTCACGGATTTGGCTCTAGCGACGGCGACACGATGGGAGATGGCCCCGGCAATGGGGCAGGTGCGGGTGAGAACAACGGGCCCTACGCAAACGTGGTTTCCCCGGTGGCTTGTTTGTATTGTCCGGAACCGAGATACACCGAAGAAGCGCGAAAGGCAAAACTTCAGGGAAAAATACTCCTCCAAGCTCTGGTGGGCGCGGACGGGAGGGCAAAACGAATTCAGGTTCTGCAGGGACTCGGCATGGGGCTGGACGAATGCGCGGTGGAAGCTGTGCGCGGATGGCGCTTTTCGCCCGGTCGCGACGCCAGCAAGCGCCCTGTTGCCGCGTGGGTGACCATCGAAACTCGCTTCCAATTATTCTGAATGCGACTTGAGTTGCCTAGCATGCTTGGACAAGAGAGCGATGGCGGAGACCATCGGCCTAGGCGGATTAGACAACCCGTGTTTGTTTGTGACTGCCTGAAGAGATGAATCTGCTAGCATGGGCCACATGCGAAATTCTCTGAAATCGTTTGTGGCTTTCTGCGCCTGCGCTTTTCTTGCCGCTTCACTCGCAGCTCAAGGCGGCACCGGCGCCCTCGACCTCGCTGCCCGCATTACGCCAACCGCGGCCCGGCCGGAACCCGTGCGGCAATTCACTTTCTACGTCCTAACTAAAAGCTACGCCGAAATTGTCAAGGAGGTCGAAGGCCAGGATGTTCTCCCCACACGCGAACAATTCATCGACAGCCGGAAGTGCTCTCCGGAATTGCGAGCATGGATGAAAGCGCACGGTGTGTTGGACCTGGCTTCAACCGACCTGAACCAACTGCTGACAACGGATGACATCATGAAGGTTCCGGAATTCTATGCCGCCTACATGCGATCGAACGCTGGCGGCGTCACCCGCGGCATGCCCAAGCCGAAATACCGCGAATCGGACAAGGACTCCAACCCGGACAGGTACCAAAAGCAAAAACAGGAATTCCTTGCCGAGATCCGGAAATTCATTGATCTGAATCCCGCCACCGTGCAGGGCATAGAGCTGGAACTAATCGAGATCAATCCCAAGCGCGAGTGGGACACGCTGCAGGGGGATCATAAGCGGAAAGTCGCACAATGGGCGCCTGATACGGCCCAAGTGAAATATCTTGCTGGCAAAGCGGAAACTGACCTAGAGGGCCGCGCAGTCATCGCGGGACTGCCCGCCGGGAACTACTGGGTAAGTACCCTGGGCATGGAAGCGGCCTCGGGAGACCGCCGATTGCTGTGGGATGTGCCCGTTACAGTGCAGTCCGGGCAGACTACCCATGTGGAATTGAGCAATCTCAACGCTGCAGACGTCCGCAGATCCCCCGCCCAGTAGGGCACCGTTGGCCAAAAGTTAGTGCAGTTTTAGCTTATTCGGGCCAATCTCTTTGAGAATGCTCTTTCGGTGTTCGCGCCCGACCCTTGGGCCATCATTTGGTCCAAACAGATGGAACGGCACTAAGTTATGCTGCTGTCATGGGCACCCCGCTCCTCTGGGTAGGGTTCAATTTGTTTGTCCTCCTTGCCGTTACCCTGGATCTGGGTGTATTCCACCGCAAAGCCCACAAAATCGAAATCCGGGAAGCCGCGTTCTGGAGCGTGGTGTGGATTGCGCTGGCGATGGCTTTCGGCTATTCCGTCTGGCACTGGCACGGTGCGCAACGCGGGCTCGAATATTTCACCGGCTACGTCATCGAAAAAGCGCTTAGCGTGGACAATCTCTTTGTTTTTCTCGTGATCTTCCAGACGTTTCAGGTGGATGAGCAAGTTCAACACCGCGTTCTCGCATGGGGGATCCTGGGAGCGCTGGTGATGCGCGGAATGATGATCGCGGCGGGTGCCGTGCTGATCGCCCGGTTTCACTGGGTTCTCCCGGCGTTCGGCGTTTTTCTGGTTTATACCGGGCTGCACATGCTGTGGAAGCCGGGAAAGCAGGTGCAGTACGAAAGGAACCCTATCTTTCGTTTTGCCGGCAACCACCTGCGCGTGAGCAAGGAATACCACGGCGAAAAATTCTTTGTCCGGCAAGCTGGACAGCTTTTGGCAACGCCGCTGCTCCTGGTATTGCTGGTGATCGAAATTACGGATGTCACGTTTGCGGCCGACTCGATTCCCGCCATTTTCGGGATTACGCGGGATGCCTTCATCGTTTACACCTCGAACGTGTTTGCCATCCTGGGTCTCCGCGCCCTCTATTTTCTACTTTCGGACTTACTCAAATATTTGCGCTATCTTGGGATTGGCCTGGCGCTGGTCCTAATTCTCATTGGCGTTAAAATGGTGCTGGATCCCTGGCGGCACATTTCGGTGAGCCTCTCTTTGGTCGTGGTTGGGGGAATCCTGCTCATGGCCACGCTTTTGTCCTTCTGGGCAGGGTCCCGGAAAGAGCCTGGAGGAGCCCAACCGTAGCGCAGGTATGCAGCGGCACATCGAAAGAATGTGAGTGTAATTATGAACGTTACCTTGCAACGAGCGATCGAAGGAATGAGTTCAAACAATTCGGAAGTCCGTGTGGCATCCGCAACTGAGATCCACCGCATCGGCCGGGGATTGGCGGATCACGCGGTATACCCCTGGTGGTCCGACACGGAGTTGTCCTCACTCCTCGGTGGAGGAAATGCCCTTGTGACCGTCGGCCTGGCGGTGGCGCCGGAGCGCTTCGAAAAGATTCGCGAAGCAAACGGATCGCCGCGTCTCGCGGAGGTGCCTCCCGACCAGGATGCGAAGGAATTTGAACTGCACTTGCCCGGAGGCCTGTCGATGGACGTCCTGACATCAAAGGACCCCGCCGGGAGCGGCGCGATCGCCGGATACCTGCAAACGTTTGGCGAAGGAATCCAGCAGGTCGAATTTCGCTGCGAGGATGTGGATCGCGCGACCCGCATTTTGCGGGAAAAATTTGCGTTGAATCCTGTCTATCCGGAGACACGGCCCGGCGCCGACGGAACGCGCATCAATTTCTTCCTCTTGTCTGCCCCAGGAGCGAACAAAGTTTTGATCGAACTCTACGAACCCTCTCCTCGCTTCGACTGAAGTTTACCTGCCGCGGGCGCCTTCACCGGAGCTAAAGCGGCGCTCAGAAACTGCCAGGCGCGGAAAACTTCGGCGACGGTCCACGCCTGAGCAATGCATCCGGCCGGGGAAAACGGCGGGTCACCCGCGAAGATTTCACCGAGCGTGCCCAGCCCGCCGCTGCAGATCGTTTTCCCAAGCGGCTCGAGAAAGCTCTGGGCCAAATCGGCATCCTGATAGACACGATAATGCGCCAACGCAAATGGACCGAGCAGCCAGCCCCAAACAGTTCCCTGATGGTATGCGGAATCCCGTTCGCGCGGCCCTCCGCCGTACTGACCTCTGTACCCCGGCTCGAATGGCCCCAAGCTGCGCAGTCCATGAGAGGTCAACAATTGCTGCGCAACGATGTCCACAACCGCTTTCTGCTGCGGCGGTGAAAGCGGACTCACCGGAAGAGAAACAGCGAAAATTTGATTGGGCCGCAGCGAGGCATCCTTGCCGCCGGCAGGTGTGTCTATCACGTCGTAGCAACAGTGCCGTTCCGGGTTCCAGAACTTTTGGAAATTGCGCGCGGACTTTTCCGCCAGCTTTTCGTAGCCCTCGCCGGGACGGGCCAGCTTTCGGGCAAAACTCGCCATAGTTTGCAGCGCATTGATCCAGAGCGCGTTGATTTCCACGGGCTTGCCCGACCGCGGCGTCACGACCCAGTCGCCGATCTTGGCATCCATCCACGTAAGCTGCACTTCCGGGCTTCCCGCAAATAGCAGCCCGTCGGCGGGATCCACCTTGATGTTGTGGCGGGTCCCTCGCACGTGCGCATCGATGATTCCCTCGAGCTCAGGAAACAACTCTTGGATGAACTCCAAGTCCTGCGTTGCCTCAAAGTACTGCCGCAGCGCTTCGAAGAACCACAGCGTCGCGTCCGCAGTGTTGTAGCCGGGCGCACCGCCAGTGTCGGGAAAGTTATTGGGAAGCATGCCTGCGTCCACATAGCGCGTGATGGAGCGAAGAATGCTCCGCGCGATTTCGGGCCGGCCAAGCGCGAGAGTCAGGCCAGGCAAGGCGATCATCGTGTCGCGGCCCCAGTCGTTGAACCACGGATAGCCCGCCAGGATGCTCCGCCCATCCGCTTCAAGAGGCAACGCACGCTGAACGATGAATTGATCAGCGGCGAGCACCAGTTGCCAGAGCCAGCCGGGCTCCTCATCCGTGGAAAAGGCGCAGGTTTGTGCGTGCTGTGCCTGCCAGGTTTGAAAAAGCTTGCACTCGTGGTTTGCTTGCAGTGTGCGCGCCTGCTCGCCGTCCAGAGGAGTATTCTCCTCGGTGGTCAGAATAATGGTCACGCTTTCTCCAACGTGAAGCTGGCAATGAAACAGAGCGGCGTATAGGCGGTCCTCATGGTCGTCCAGCCCGCGCCGCTGCTCGGCCGGTAGAAAGTAGTCGCGGTACCACTCGTGTTGCGCGGTCCAGGACGCGGTCACGCTCTTCAAATAAAAAGGCATGGCGCCTTCGAAGGCCAGCACACGCAAGCCGTGTTCCACAGGCTCGACGCGCATCTGCCAATCCTGAGCCTGAGTGGTGCGGTGAAAGTCGCGGTAGTTCACCAGAACTTTGCCGTCGAGGCCGATCGGCGCACTGGAACGGAGCAAGCTGAACTGGACATAGGCCGTGTTTTCGCCCTGTTTCATCCAGATGCGTTTTTCCAACAGCGCATCCCCGAGCGCAAATCGCCAGACCGGCTTCGATCCCTCCAGATGAAAACTCTCCATCTGCAGATAACCTTTGGGTGCAATGAACCCGCTCATCCAGCGATTGGTGGAGAGGGAGAAACTGGCGCCGAGATAGCGCACACTCTCATCCAGCCCGTTGACCAGCACGGTGCGCTTTACCGGCGGCTGGAGCGCGGCAACCAGCAGCCCGTGATACCTCCGTGTGGTCGTGCCAGCAACCGTTCCACTGGCATAGCCACCGAAGCCATTGGTGACCAACCACTCGCGGGATTCCGCGATTTCCAGTTCACCGCAGACTTCCCTGCCGAATTGAACTTCCGCGAGGAGAGACATGGGTTACTCTCCGCTTTGCTCGAGCAGCTTGGCCACCAACCCCGTCCAACCGGTCTGGTGGCTCGCGCCCAGCCCCGAGCCATTGTCTCCATGAAAGTATTCGTAGAAGAGAATCAGGTCACGCCAGTGTGGATCTTTGTTGAATAGATCATTGGCTCCGGCAAAGGGACGGCGGCCGTTTTCGTCCCGCAAAAAGAGCCGCGTCAAGCGGCGGGAAATTTGCGCGGCAACCTGCCAGAGGTCCATCTCGTTTTTCGAGTGGGTTGGGCATTCAATCTTGAAATCCTCGCCGTAGTAGTGATGGAACTTTTGGAGCGACTCGATCAGCAGGTAATTCAAGGGAAACCACACCGGCCCGCGCCAGTTGGAGTTGCCGCCGAAAATTCCCATTGTCGATTCAGCGGGTTCATAATCCACGCGGCTCATGTATCCATTGACCTGAAATCTATAAGGGTGGTCCAGATGGTAGCGGGAGAGGGCGCGAATGCCGTGTGGAGAGAGGAATTCCGCTTCGTCCAGCAAGCGCTTTAGGATGCGCTTCAGCCGTCTGCGGTTCACCATCGACAGCAGCCGCCGGACGCCGCGCGGACAGCGTTGCGTCATTTCGATATGTTCCGGCACATCCTCATTATTGTCGATGAACCATTGCATGCGCCGCTTGAAACCCTGCAGGCGATCCACAACTTCGGGTTCCAGCGTTATCACCGCAAACAGTGGAATGAGACCGACCATGGAACGGATTTTCAAAAAATGGTCGTCGCCATTGGGCAGGTGCAGTAGGTCGTAATAAAAGCCGTCCTCCTCGTCCCATAAAGACATACCATCTGCGCCGATGTCGTTCATCGCGTGGGCGATGTGCACGAAATGCTCGAAGAACTTGCTAGCCACGTCTTCGTAGGCCATGTCCTCTTTGGCTAGTTCCAGGGCGATGGCCAGCATGTTCAGGCAATACATGCCCATCCAGCTGGTACCGTCGGACTGTTCCAGGTGGCCGCCGGTGGGGAGAGGCGCAGAGCGGTCGAACAGTCCGATATTGTCTAGCCCGAGAAAACCACCTTGAAAGATGTTGTGGCCATCGGGATCTTTCCGGTTCACCCACCAGGTGAAGTTCAGCAACAGTTTGTGAAAGACTCTCTGCAGGAATGCCCGGTCCGCCACGCCTCGCATGCGGCGCTCGATTTTGTAGACGCGCCACGCGGCCCAAGCATGCACCGGCGGATTGACGTCCCCTAACGCCCACTCATACGCGGGGAGTTGTCCATTAGGGTGCATATACCACTCTCGAAGGAGCAGTATGAGCTGCTCCTTCGCGTAATCGGGGTCGACGATGGCCAGGGGTATGCAATGGAAGGCCAGGTCCCACGCCGCATACCACGGATATTCCCATTTGTCGGGCATGGAAAGGACGTCGTCGTTGTAGAGATGCGTCCATTCCTTGTTCCGGCCCTGCCAACGCGATTCCGGCGGTGCAGGGCCAGCGGGATCGCCCTCGAGCCAGGTGTGCACATCGTAGTGATAAAACTGTTTGGACCATAGCATCCCGGAATGCGCTTGGCGCATCACCCTGCGCGCATCGGGGGAAAGATGTTGGGGGATTCGAGAATCGTAGAATTCGTTGGCCTCCATCATCCGCTGGTTGAAAACGGCGTCGAAGCCCGAACCAAAGTCGGTGGTGCCAGGCACTCCTGGGCCAGATGCGCGCTCCCCCGGAACCGCACTAGTTCCGATCAGGGGCAATTCTGGATCCATACTGCCCAAGGGATCCGTGTCTGTAAGTCTCAATTTGAGGGTGGTGGCCTCCCCGGGCGGGAGATGGAAAGAATAAAGAGCCGCCATTTTCGTCCCGGATAAGGCGGGATTTACGGCCTGTTTATTCCCATGAATGAGGTATTCGTGGAAAGCGTCTTTGACGTAGGGAATGCGCTCGGGGTAATCAAACAACTTAACGTAATTGGTCTCATTCTCCGTGAAGAGCAGTTCCGGGGCCCCCGCGCACAGCAGCCATCTCTTGCCATATTGCCAATGTTCAATTTCAACGCAAGCCGCTCCACGCGTATCCGCAGCCTTGCGCGCGGTTGGCCGCCGCAAATCCTTTCCCCAGGACCAGGTATTGCGAAACCACAGCGTCGGCAAAAAGTGAAGATCAGCCGGCTCCGGCCCGCGATTAAACGCCGCGATCTTGATGAGAATATCCTCGGAATCGCACTTCGCATATTCGATGAACACATCGAAATAGCGATTCTCCGCAAATACACCGGTATCCAGCAGCTCCATTTCTGGCTGGCTCCGGCCGCGTTTCTGATTTTCCTCGAGAAGCCGGCGATAGGGGAACTCGGCCTGAGGGTATTTATACAGCATGCGCATGTAGCTGTGAGTCGGTGTGCAATCCAGATAGAAATACTGCTCCTTGACGTCTTCGCCATGATTGCCCTGATCGCCAGTCAAGCCAAAGAACCGCTCTTTGAGGATCGGATCGCGGCCGTTCCAAAGCGCCAGAGCGAAGCAGATCATCTGATGGCGGTCGCTGATACCCCCGATGCCATCCTCGCCCCACCGGTAAGCGCGTGCATGGGAGTGTTCAAACGGAAAATACTCCCAAGCCGTCCCTTTCGAACTGTAGTCCTCGCGAACCGTTCCCCACTGGCGCTCCGAGAGATATGGCCCCCAACGCTTCCAGTGTTTCTTGCGCTGCCTGGATTCTTCCAGGCGCAGTTCTTCCGTGGTTAGAGGTTTGGACATTGCCGGTCCTTCAAAACGTTTCCGCCATTCCCAAAATGGAAATCGCGTTTATGTTCGCATATTGGCAGTGACGAGAGCCAGCAGCAACCAGTGCCGTTCCGGCTTATTCGGGCCACTCTCTTTGCGAACGCTTTTTCGGTGTTCGCGTTCGACCCTTGGGCCATCATTTGGTCCAAGTGGTTGGAACGTCACTAGGAGTGGATGCCTGGAGAGCCACGAGAGTAACACCCAGTGGGAGGACAGGGAATCGCGCGCAAGTCACGCTAGTGGTGGGACTTCGGAATCATCCAGGCTTATTTATCACTACAGCACCGAGTACGCCAGAGATACTTTGCTGAGGCTACCAGATTCAAGTATCTTTCCCTCGAACAGAGGCACCTTGGGATCCCGACAAACAGGCGTGGGTGTGGGAACCTAGCCCACTGTTGCGTCTCCGCCGCCCATTCGGTCGAAGTGTCAGTTGTTCAAGTTTTGCCTCTGAAGGTATGAACTCTTGTCCGTTCCTACGCTGAGGAGGCGTCATGAGAAGAAATCCCAGTCCATTCGCACTGGCGACTGTCTCGCTTCTGTGCATATTGATCCTGGCTGCGTGCAACTGCGGTTCAACTACCGTTGGTCCCGCACATCCTGTTTCACTGGAAGTCACCCCGGCTACTCAGACAGTGGCCGTCGGCAATGCGTTGGCGTTCACGGCAGTAGAGCTCTATAGTGATGGCACCAAGCATCCGCCTGCTGGAGCCGTCACCTGGACCTCAGGCACCCCGGCTACTGCCACGATCGTATCCATCGCTCCTTCCTCTACGGCCGCCAACGCCATTGCGGCGGCACTCGCTGCCGGGACCACAACCATCACCGCGACCGAGGGTACGCTCACCCCCGGAACCGCGGACCTGACTGTGGTTAAGGGCACGGCTCATTACGCCTACGTCTCTAACATCAACGACGGGAATATTCAGTGGTACTCGGTCACTGCAACCGCAAAGCCCTATTTAACTTCGAATGGCACCACCCCCCCAAAAGGGTTCGACCCGGAGCAGGCGTTCCTGCATCCCTCGGGCAAGTTTATGTATGTGATTGATGTTCTAAGCGACGTCTGGGTTTACGATATCGCGCCCTCTTCCTCTACCACCCCCGCGCCCGGGACACCCATCTTCACAAACCAGATTGAGCAGATCGCGGGCGACGCAAGCCCCGACTACGGTGTCGTGGACCCGTATGGACGCTTCCTCTACGTGGCTAATAGCAGTGATAGTACCATCTATGGGTATCAGATCAGCCGGACCGATGGCTCACTTACCGCAATCCAAGGCTCGCCCTTCTCTGACAATTTGAATGGTCCGCAATGCATTATCATCGATCATTCTGGCGGTTACCTGTATGCCATCAACGCGGGTACCGGTGCGGGTAGCAACATGGTGAGCGCTTACACGATTGACCCATTGTCAAGTGCGACGCCGGGCGCATTGCATGTACTCACCGCCGAACCTACCATTGACACCGGCAACTTCCCGGCCTTCGCGGCTTTGGATCCATCCGGAACCCACATCTACGTCGCCAACGGTGACAACACTGTCTCCGGATACACCATCGGAAGCGGGGGAGTTCTGTCACTCCTCAGCACTACCACGATCACCAACGCAGTCTCGGTTCTCAACGTGGCGGTTGATCCTTCAGGGAAGTACCTATATGTTCTGGACGGGGGGAACCCAACGACGACCCCGCCCACCAATGGCCAGCTCTACGGCTACACCCTTAGCAACGCCGGCGTGCCCAGCACAACACCGATTACCACTACGCCGATCGCAACTGGGGAGGCTCCCACAGGCATTGCTATCGACCCAACTGGAGTTCTCATTGCGGTCGACAACGGCGGCGATACACAGAACCCAAGCACAATCTCGCTCTTCAGTATTGGGAATGGCGGTGTACTGACGACCGATACACCCGTGGCTACGGGGGTTAACCCTATCTTCGTGATTTTTTACAACGCTCCGTGAGGCGCGGTCACGAACAGTGAAACAAGCGCCGGGGTCATTCGGTTGAATCCCAGCGCAAGGCAAACTCGAAGGGGGTGGCGCAGGCCATCCCCTTCTTTATTTCTGGGATGCAGCGCGCTTTTTGGCCATTTCTTCGCGCCACATCTCCAGCCGCTTCAGCATGAACTTCAGCCGATCCCGGCCCCACTTCGTGCGCGTGATCACCTTCTCGATGTCCACAAATGCTTCCGGGTCGCCGAGCTTCTCTCGCAGTTCCGGCAGGAACGGATGCACCTTCCCAAACATCGCGAACATCTCCCCGCTGAACGCCGGCCGCAGGAACAATTCTTCATTCAACGTTCCTTCAAGCACGAGCGAGGCGGCAATCCCCCAGTAACCCCCGACCTGGCGCAGCCAGTTGTTTTCCTGCGTGCCGCCGGCCCACGCCACCTTCAGGAAATCGTCGGCGCTGCCGGGCCAGAACTCCGTCAGCCACCAGTTGCGCGCCTTTCGCAATTCGGCCTCGCGCCTCAAATCGTAAAGCTGAAGTATCAATTGCGCATCGCTAGCACTCGGTTTCTTCGCCATCTCTCCTCCCATTTTCCGCAAATCGCGTTTGGTCTGACTTCTTCGTTCTCGTCGGATTTTTCCTGTGTCGCACCAACATCAGCGCTTCTGCCGCTTACAACAGAGCAAGAGCATAGCATTCGGCCCCATGTCGCGCGACCATCGCGGCTTCCTGGTAACGATTCAGTTTTCGTTCTATACATTCGCAAGGGGAGTTGGTGAGCGTAGGCCGCGTTGACGGGTGTTGAGGCGAATGCTAGGCTCGCACCGTCTTTCCAATCACATGCGAGCCGTTGATCTCATCCGCAAAAAACGCGATGGCGGGGAACACACCCGCGAAGAGATCGATTATCTTGTTTCCAGCTATACCCATGGCGACATTCCCGATTATCAAATGTCTGCGTGGCTCATGGCCGTCTGGATTCGCGGGCTGAGCCCTGGGGAGACAGCCGCGCTCACGGAAGCCATGCTGCATTCCGGCGAGGTCCTCGACCATTCCTACCTCCCGATGAAGAAGGTGGACAAGCACTCTACCGGCGGTGTGGGAGACAAGACTTCGTTGATTCTCGCCCCCATTGTCGCTGCCGGCGGGCTGGCCGTGCCGATGATCGCCGGGCGCGGCCTTGGGCATACCGGCGGCACGCTGGACAAACTGGAGGCTATTCCCGGGTTTAACACCTCCTTAAGCTTGGCTGATTTCCGCCGCGTGCTGCGGGAATGCGGCATGGGCCTGATTGGGCAAACGGCGGAAATTGCCCCGGCAGACAAGAAAATCTATGCGCTACGCGATGCAACTTCGACGGTGGAAAATATCGGCCTGATTTGTGCGTCAATCATGAGCAAGAAGCTTGCCGAAGGAATCGATGCGCTGGTGCTGGACGTGAAGACGGGCTCCGGCGCTTTCATGGCCAAGCAGGAAGACGCGGTGCGCCTCGCCGAAGTCATGGTGGACACGGCACGCCGCACTGGAAAGAAAGCGGTGGCGCTCCTCACGGATATGGGGCAGCCCCTTGGCCGCATGGCAGGCCACTCAAACGAAGTGATCGAAGCGATCGACGTTCTGAGAGGCAAGGGACCCGATGACGTGCGCAACCTCAGCGTGGAACTCTCCGCCTGGATGTTTTATCTCGGGGAGCGCACAAAGTCCGTCGAGGATGGGCGATTTCTGGCGGAGGAAATGATCGCTTCGGGGAAAGCACTCGAAAAGTTTCGGCAATGCATTCGCCTACAGGGCGGAGACGAGCACATTGTCGATGATACTTGCTTGCTGCCGATGGCAAAGTCGCAAGTCGACGTCACTAGCTCGATTTCCGGTTACATCACTGCGACCCATTGCCGGGACTTCGGCATCGCTTTGGCCATGCTGGGGGGAGGCCGCGGTAAGAAAGAAGACCGGATCGACCATGGCGTAGGGCTGGAATTCCACAAGCGCATCGGCGACCGCGTGCAGGCTGGCGAAAAACTGGTCACAATCCAATACAATTCGGAAGCGAGACTTGCGGAAGCGAAGAACCTGGTGGCTGCTAGCTTTGAGATTGGCGATGTGGCGCCGCAAGCACCTCCTCTGATAAGCCGCATCATTGGTGGTTAGAGCCGTGAACGGAATTTTGAAGCCCAATTCTGCGATCAATCGGCCTTATGGGGACAAAGTGCGCCCCAACGGCGGAAGTGGAGTTTGAATGGGCAGATTCTCCGGATTGCTGGGCATGGCGGTCCTGCTTGGGCTGGCGTACCTCTTCTCGACGGGGCGCAAGGCCATCCAACTGAAAACGGTTCTATGGGGCTTGGGCCTTCAATTGGCTTTTGGCGTATTCGTGCTGAAATTCGAGCCCGGCCGGGCGGCGTTTGAATTTTTGGGAAGAGCTGTTAACAAGCTATTGAGCTTTGCGTTCGCGGGCTCGGGGTTTGTTTTTGGAGGCCTCGGCGCAAAGAACTCTTTGTTTGGTTTTATCTTCGCTTTCCAGGTTCTGCCTACCATCATCTTTATCGCAGCAGTATTTGCGTTTCTCTATCACATCGGCGTGATGCAGCTCTTTATTCGGGCGTTCGCCTGGGTCATGACCAAGGTAATGGGCGCGAGCGGCGCAGAGTCGTTGAATATCGCGGCCAGCATCTTCATGGGGCAAACGGAAGCGCCGCTAACTATCCGACCATTCCTGAACAAGCTGACAAAGTCAGAACTGATGTGCGTGATGACCTGCGGAATGGCGCATGTCTCCGGCGGCATCATGGCCGCGTACATCGCTTCCGGGATTGAGGCGAAGCATCTCTTGACCGCGGTGATCATGACGGCTCCAGGCACGCTGCTGATTGCCAAGATGCTCGTGCCAGAAACCGAGCAGCCGCTGACCGCGGGAAAAGTGCAAATGCCGGAGATGCAAAAAGAAGCAAATTTTCTTGGCGCCATCTCGCGGGGAACGTCGGACGGGTTGCATCTCGCGATCAACGTCGGGGCCATGCTGATCTCCTTCATCGCTCTGCTTGCACTCGTGGACTACCTTTTCGGGGGCGTCCATCATGTTGCCCATTGGTTCCCGGAGAGCCTGGAGCAATTCTTCGGCTGGATTTTCGCGCCTGTCGCTTGGCTGATTGGCATTCCTTGGAAAGACGCCCCGCTGATCGGCAATCTTCTGGGAACGCGAATGACCCTCAATGAGGTGGTGGCATTCGCCAAACTGGGACAATTAAGGAATTCGCTCGACCCGCGTTCCTTCACCATTGCGACGTTTGCCCTCTGCGGCTTTGCCAATTTCACCTCCATCGGCATTCAAATTGGGGGGATCGGTGCTTTGGCGCCTGAACAGCGCGGACAGCTCGCCAAATTCGGTATTCGCGCCATGCTTGCGGGAACCATGGCAAACCTGATGTCCGCCTGCATCGTGGGAATTCTGTCATGATTGACATGAAGAAACAGAAATCCGCTGAGCGTTCAGGGCCGGAATTTACGCGCGCGGAGGCAGCCGCAAAACTCATTCAGCGCAAGACGAAATTGCGGCCTAGGATCGCGCTGGTACTGGGCTCAGGGCTTGGCGGATTCGCCGATGAGTTTGCAAACGCGGTGCGAACTCCCTACGCCAAAATCCCTCATTTCCCGCTCTCGACAGCCATCGGTCACGCGGGACAACTGGTCATCGGTACGGTCGAGGGAGTGGATGTCATCGCCATGCAGGGGCGCGTGCACCTCTATGAAGGATACTCGGTCAAAGACGTGGCGTTTCCCATGCGCGTGTTTGCGCGGATGGGCGTGAAGGCGGCGGTGCTGACCAACGCAGCGGGGGGAATAAAAAAGGAATTTACACAAGGACGGCTCGTGGTAATCAGAGACCATATTAATCTGCAGGGCGTTAATCCCCTGATCGGACCAAACGACGAACATTTTGGACCTCGTTTTCCGGACATGAGCGCGGCTTACGACAAGAAATTCCGCGAATTGACGCTGGCCGAAGGCCGCCGTCTCGGGCTCAATCTTGGCGAAGGAGTCTATGCTGCGCTCGCCGGCCCGAGCTATGAGACTCCCGCCGAGATCCGCTATCTCCGCAGCATTGGGGCGGATCTGGTGGGCATGTCCACCGTGCCGGAAGTAATAGCGGCGCGGCACAGTGGAATTCGTGTTCTCGGCATCTCTTGCGTGACCAATGCGGCTGCCGGCATTCTCGATCAACCGCTCGATCACAAGGACGTGCTGGAAACCGCGGAACGCATCAAAGGGCAATTCATTGGTCTCCTGCGCGCGGTGATCCCGGGCATCGCATCCGCATTGTAGTTGCCGACCGGCGCGAGTTTCCTGTAGAGGGCATCGTGTCTGAATATGATCCATTGATCGCAGCGGCTAAACAAGCGCGTGAGAATGCTCATGCAAAGTTCTCGCATTTCAAAGTGGGCGCCGGACTGCGGGCAAGCTCGGGGAAAATTTACAGCGGATGCAACGTGGAAAATGCGACGTACGGACTGACGATGTGCGCCGAGCGTGTCGCCATTTTTAAGGCCATCAGCGAGGGCGAGCGCAAGTTCGAAGCGATCGCGGTGGTGACGGACACGGATGTGTTGACACCACCCTGTGGGGCTTGCCGGCAATTGATCTGGGAATTCTGCGGCGATGTGCCGGTGATGCTCTTTAACTTGCGCGGCAAAACAGAGACGATTCAAATGAGCGATCTGTTTCCCAAGCCATTCGATTCTTCCAATCTGTAGGAAAGCATAGTCGAGGAACCTGTGATGATTACCCGCCATCTGCAACGCGAATCGAATTCACTGCTCTGCGCCTGGCTGGCCATCTTGTTTGTCGTCCTTGCTCCGTTGCCAGTATTGGCTCAGACCGCAACGAAACAGCCGGTGTCCGTCGACTTATTGATTACCGGGGGCACGATTGTGACCATGGACCCGGAGCGCCGGGTCATTGAAAACGGCGCCATCGCTGTGAGGGGCGATACCATCTTGGCCGTCGGACCTCGCGATTATTCCTTCTTCCCGAAGGGCCTCGTGGCCAAGGAGACCATCCACGCCGAGGGCAAACTCATCATGCCCGGCCTGATCAACGGCCATACCCACATTCCAATGGTCTTGATGCGCGGACTGAAGGACGATGTGACGCTGGACGATTGGCTGCGCAAATTTATCTTTCCCGCGGAAGCCCGCAACGTCACGGAAGAATACGTTCGATGGGGCTCGCGGCTGGCTTTGGCGGAGATGATTCGTAGCGGCACCACGACCTTTGCCGATATGTACTACTTCGAGGATGCAGAGGCCGAGGAGACCAAGGCGGCCGGCCTGCGTGGAGTTCTAGGCGAGACCTGGATTGATTTTCCTGCCCCGGACAACAAGAACGAGGCCGAAATGGCCGCTTATAGCGAAAAGTTCCTCAAAAAGTGGCAGGGCGATCCACTGATTCATGCCGCCGTGGCGCCGCACTCGATTTATACCTGTTCCGAAAAAACACTAAAGGACGCTGCGGCGCTGGCCCGCAGGTATCACGCGCCGATTCTGATCCATCTGGCCGAGATGCGGAAGGAATTTGCCGATAGCCTGGAGAAGAACGGGGCGACTCCGGTGCAATACCTTGAACGCATCGAAGTGCTTGGCCCGGACGTGCTGGCGGCGCACTGCATTTGGGTGGATTACACGGACATGAAGATTCTCGCGGAACGGCAGGTGGGCTGTGTGAACAATCCTTCGAGCAACATGATGCTCGCCAGCGGCGTGGCTCCCGTGGTCGATGAGAGGGCGGCCGGCATGCGCGTGGGATTGGGAACAGATGGCCCTGCAGGAAGCAACAACGACCTGAATATGATGGAAGAAATGGATCTGGCAGCGAAGCTCCAGAAAATCAATCGCCTCGATCCACGAGCACTTGGCGCCAAGGGCGCGCTGGAGATGGCCACCATAGAAGGCGCCCGGGCGCTGCACATGGAAAAGGAGATTGGATCACTTGAAGCCGGGAAGCAAGCAGACTTTGTGATTTTGAATCTCGACGTGCCGAATGCCGTGCCCATGTACGACGTGTATTCCCAAATTGTTTATGCTCTGAAGGCCAGTGAAGTCGAAACCGTGGTTGTGGCGGGCAAAACATTGCTCAAGGACGGCAAGCTGCTGACCGTAGATGAGGCCCAGGCAATTGCGAAGGCAAAGGAATACGGCGGGAAGGTGGAAGCTTCCCTGAAACAGTAGAAGGATGGCCGCGCGGTCCTTCAACAGAAGAACGTCCCTCAGAAGTCTTTCAGCTTCCGGTAGCGGCGAATCACTGCATTGGTCGAACTGTCGTGCTTGAGCTGCGGCTCGATCTTGCTCTCGAGTTCCGGAATGATGCGCTGCGCAAGCACCTTGCCCAACTCCACTCCCCACTGGTCGAAGGAATCGATGTTCCAAATGGTGCCTTGGGTGAACACTGCATGCTCATAGAGAGCGACCAGTTTGCCCAAAGCCTCCGGCGTCAGTCGCTCCATCAGAATTGTATTTGAGGGACGATTCCCTTCGAAAACGCGATGAGGCACAAGCCAATCCGGCGTGCCCTCCACTTTCACTTGCTGTGCCGTTTTCCCGAATGCCAGCGCTTCGCTCTGCGCGCAGACATTCGCCACGAGCATGTCGTGGTGGCGCCCAAGGGGATTGAGGGTCTTGGCAAAGGCGATGAAATCGCACGGGATGAGCCGGGTGCCCTGATGGATCAATTGATAGAAGGAATGTTGGCCGTTGGTGCCCGGTTCGCCCCAATAGATTTGACCGGTCTCGTAGTTCACCTCTGTTCCATCCAGGGTCACGTGCTTGCCGTTGCTCTCCATCGTTAATTGCTGAAGGTATGCGGGAAAACGCTTCAGATACTGCTCGTAAGGCAAAACCGCAACCGTTTGCGCGCCGAAGAAGTCCGCGTACCAAACATTGAGCAATCCGAGCAACACCGGGATGTTGCGTTCAAAAGGAGTCGTCCGGAAGTGCTCATCCATCTGATGAAAACCGTTCAGCATGGCCCGGAAATTTTCGGGGCCAATCGCAAGCATCGTGGAGAGACCGATAGCGGAATCCATGGAATAGCGCCCGCCAACCCAGTCCCAGAATCCGAACATGTTCGCGGTATCGATGCCAAACTTAGCCACTTCCGCGGCGTTCGTGGAGACAGCGACAAAATGTTTGGCCACGGCCTTTTCATCTCCTCCAAGGCCCTTCAGCGCCCATTCGCGAGCGGTATGAGCGTTGGTCATGGTTTCAAGCGTAGTGAACGTTTTCGAAGAAATAATGAACAGCGTTTCCGCAGGATCCAGGCCAACCACTGCTTCGGCGAAGTCCGTGCTATCTACGTTGGAAACAAAGCGAAACGTCATGCTGCGCTCGCTATAGTGCTTAAGCGCTTCGTACGCCATTACCGGACCGAGGTCCGACCCACCGATCCCGACGTTAATCACGTTGCGAATGCGTTTTCCTGTGTGGCCTTTCCAGGCTCCGCTCCGAACGCGATTGCAGAAGTCTGTCATCTTGTCGAGAACCGCGTGGACTTCCGGCACAACATTCTTGCCATCGACAAGAATGGAGGCGTCTCTCGGCGCGCGCAGCGCAACATGAAGCACGGCACGGTTTTCCGTGATGTTGATCTTGTCACCGCGAAACATGGCTTCCGTTCGGGCTTGCAATCCCGATTCCCGCGCAAGATCGAGGAGAAGCTTCAGCGTCTTCTCGGTAATCAGGTTCTTGGAATAGTCGAAATAGATCCCCAGGGCGTCGAGGGTAAACCGTTCGCCACGCTTGGGATCATCTTTGAAGAGCTTTCGCAGATGAGTCGCCTGAATTCTCTTGTAGCGCGCTTTCAGAGCCATCCAGGCCTTCCGCTTTGTCAGTGGCCTGATGGCTGAAGGTTTTTGCGTGCGTTTAATGCGTGCTGCCATAATCAAGCTCCTTTGGGGGTATTCTCAACCGAAACACCGTGCAAGATTTCAAGGTCGAGATGCTTCCAGCGACTCCTCGGCGTTCAGCCCTCTCACCAGATTCTCTTCGTGCTTGGGCTAATAAGGTAGCATCCGCCCTTCCATCAGTTTGTCAAGAACAATGGAGTAGGTTTTGTCAGGGACACCGGGGCCGTCTTTCCTCTTAGCCCTCAGAAAGTTGCATAGGTTAGCCGCGCAAATAGGGTCGCCCTGCAACTTCAAAAATTCACGCAAAACCTCGGCATCCGAATCCAAAAAGGCCTGCAGAATCGTTGGGCTGAACAATCCAAACCCGCGCAAGATAGGAAGCGGCTGCTCGCGATCCTGTGCTGTAAGGAATTTCGTCCCTACCTCGGTGTGGTCTCTCAGTTCCTTCAACCCTGCGACGATTGACTTGCAGGCACAAATGTATTCATCCAGATGCGCAAGCGAAATGTCGTCGTTCCGGAACAGACAGGCGGAGTTATTGATCTTCCGAGTGGCGATGAGGCCAGCGGAGCATTTTTTTTCGATCCATATTTCGCGACTGTAGCCGTAAGACAGATCTGGATCAACCTTCAAGATAGATGGCCTGAATACCGCCATGTCAGCATCAACCCATATCGCACGATCGAATCCCTCCTCGAGGCATTGCCGAAGCAAAACCAATCGCGCGAGGTCTGTGATCACGGTTATATATCGGCGCGCTTTTCGGCGATACCAGTCGGGAACCAAGTCAAGAAACTCATCCCCCATCATTTTGTATTGGAACTTGGACAGCGCTGCCCACGTCCGGACTGAAGTCAGGCAACGGCTAATCCACTCAGGAACATCATGGGCGCGAAAGGATTGAACAACGATTGTTTTGGAGCTGCCGAGCATCGTATTGGATTCTAGCTTTCTCCGGGCACCGACTTATCATCATGCATGCAAACGGCTGCGTTGGCTCCAAAAGCCACTCGGGCAGGATAATACAGTTGAACTAGTACCATCCCAAATAGTACAAATAAATCCCCTCCAAGGTGCTTTCTCCATGTTTGCGTCTGATCCCGGGACCGTCATTCGAACCAAATAGTTGGAACGGCACTAGGCAAATGAGGTTAGTTTTCTCGGAGGAGGAATCTTAGAGGCGTGCGATTTCGGAGCTTGTGGAAAGGATGTTTCCAAATGTTCCCAAGTTTGAGGGAGGCTTACAGCAAAGTAGCTGAAAAATTTGGCTGGGAGGCCTGGACTCGAACCAGGATAGCCAGATCCAGAGTCTGGAGTCCTACCAATTGGACGACCTCCCAGCCGAGCGGAGAACTGCGGGAAGCAGCAGGCGCAAGGAAAGAATCCGCAACCGCACTTCAACCTTTCAAGAGTAGAACGGGACTCCTTTCTCCGTCAACTTGAGGCTATTTGCCTCGCGGGCTCATGCGGCCTGTTCCGAGGTCTGTTAGCCAACAGAAGTTGGTTGCGGGAGCACCTCGGCAATGATACTTTGCTCCGCACATTCTGCGTTTTGTCTGTGTCGACCTTTGCGGATGCGGACCATCAAATATTCGCTACGATTCCAACCGTTACTCTTTTTCGAGTTGTTTGCGCGCTTCCTTCAATTCCGCGAGTTGTGATACCGTCACTTTCGGGTATTCCAAGTTCAGGCTCTCTAAGACATCCACAATTGTGGCCACCACGAGCAGCCGGGTGAACCACTTGTTATCCGCTGGGACGATAACCCACGGCGCGTATTCCGTCGCCGTATTGCGGATCATTTTTTCGTACGCATCCTGGTACTGATCCCAGTACCTCCGCTCCTGCACGTCGGATACCGAGAATTTCCAGTTCTTCACTTTGTTGTCCAGCCGCTCCATGAACCGCCTCTTTTGTTCTTCCTTGGAAACATTCAGAAAGAACTTGCGAATCGCGAACCCATTCCGAGTAAGGTAGCGCTCTATCGCGGCGATGTCCTCATAACGTCCCTTCCAGAAGTGATTGCCCCGAAGAGGGTCAGGTATTCGCTGCTTTTCCAGAAATTCGGGGTGCACGCGCACGACCAGAACTTCCTCATAATTGGACCGGTTGAATATGCCGATTTTGCCTCGAGGCGGCAAGCACCGGTTCGTGCGCCACAGAAAGTCGTGCGCCAGCTCTTCATTGGAGGGGGACTTAAAGGAGTACACGTCCACGCCCTGCGGGTTCACGCCGGACATCACATGTTTGACTGTGCCGTCCTTCCCCGCAGCGTCCATTCCCTGGAAAATCAATAAAAGTCCCCACTCACTCTGCGCGTAAAGGACATCCTGCATCGCACTGAGGAGCTTCACTCCGTCTTCTACCAATCTCTGGGCTTCGGGCTTGTCTTGGGACTTGAGGTGGTGTGTATCACCTGGATCATGATCTTTCAGGCGAAAGCCCTTCCCTGACTTGATGACGTAAGGCTTGATGAATTTATGGAAACTTTCTAGTTTTGGCTTTGCCATCTTTGCTCCTGGTTGCAAATCGGCATTCTTCTGGGGACGTTGAAGATGCGCTTCTGTCCGAGTCTCCGATGCGTTCTTCGCATCATGTACTCACTGTCTTCGCGATTCAAGCGCGTGCAGGCTCGACCGCATCGGGTGGACTGCAGCAACGCAGTGTTGCGTATTAACACTCGGAGCCAGGCTAAGGCCTCGGGAGGGTGTTTGTCCGGCTCGGTTTTCAATCTCCTCCAGCGCGTCACGGCAACGCAATCATCTTTCCCTCGCGAATCTCATACTCTACTCCCCCCCAGTTCACCCGATTGGACGCAAACCCGGCAAGCCAGACCGCGAAGTGAATCGCATCCCGTAGCGGCACCAGCCATAACCTTCGCCGCAGGACTTCATCACCAACTCCCCAAACACCAACAGTCCAAGCCATCGCGAGTCTCAACGCGAAATATCCCAGCAGATACCCAGCGGCAATCCATGCGTTGGGCGCCAACAGCGCCGCCGCTACGGCCCAAGGCAGCCCGTGCGTCACGATTAACCCGAAGTACGAAGCGGGCCGTACCATCCTCACTGTTCGCGCCCAGCGCACCTGGTGCGCCCAGAACCCCTGGAAACTCAGCGCGGGATACATCGTCCAGACTGCTTCCCGCGAAAGCACCACCTTGCCTCCCGCTTTGTGCACCCGGTTCCCAATCTCATAATCGTCCGCCAGCAGGTTCGCCAGGGCCTCGTATCCGCCAATTTTCCCAAGCCACGCCCTGCTCGTGGCCACCGACGCTCCCAGCGCGAAAGTTATTCCCTCCATCCAATCCGCAACCAGGGCTCCCGCAAAAAAATCGCTCGCCGCCCCCACGGCCTCAAGTTCCGCTCCCAGGTTCGGCTGCGCAATTCCGCGATAAAAGCAGCTCACAACGCCGACGGTTGGGTCCGTGAACGGTGCGATCACTTCCCGTAAATAATTCGGCCCGGCGCGCACGTCCCCGTCGCTCTGCACAAGAAACTCATGCTGCGCCTCCTTTGCCAGCAACGCCAGATTATTCACTTTGCGGTTGGCGCCGAGTTGCGGTGCGCCGGAAAAAATCCGAATGTGCCGCTGCGGGAACTCAGCCATCACTTTCTGGATGATGGGAACCGCCGGGTCGGACATCTCGTTGACGCAGAAAAGAATCTCGTACTCCTCATAATTTTGCCGGCAAAAACTTGCAAAATTTTCGTACGATCCAAAATCCGTTCCGTGCACTGGTTTCAGAACGCTCACGGGTGGTTGGAACTGCGGAAGCGCTTTTCTTCGCTCTCGCCGGAAGAATCGGATCGCGGCGAGTATTGCCATTGCGTAATATGCGAGCGGCGCGATGGCCATTAGCAGTACGACGGCGCGCCAGATGGGAATGTGATTCATGGTTCAGTGAATGACAACAAAGAACTGCGAGACCTCGCCTCAGTACTGTAGGGCGGCATCCACCAAACGGTCAAACATGTCTTGCAATGGTGTTTCCGGGGACGGCCTTCGTTGGCTCCAGGAACGGGCCGCGTACTCGATAGGGCAGGCCGCGCCACTTCATTTTGTTGGAAAAAAAGCTGGCAATGTATACCGCCAGATTCAGGGCGTCACGCACAAGCACCAGCCAGGGCCTCCTTCGCACCGTGGAATCCCCGAGCCCCCATACACCAATCACCCAGGCAACCGATAGCCGGAGGCCGACGTATGCAAGAAAATAACAGGCGACAACCTTCCACGACGGCACGATCGCCGCCACCAGCAGCGACCAGGCAAAACCAAACGTCATGAACATCCCCAAATATCCCCGCAGTCTCAAATTCTTCAATTGAATCGACCATCGCAATTCGTGCCCCAGGAATTCCGCAAACGTTTCGTGGGGAAATACCATCCAGACAGGTTTTCTCGTCAGCTCGACCCGATATCCTCTTTTGGCCACTTCATTCCCGAGAGCATAATCGTCCGAATGCATGTCGATCAGGGCTTCAAATCCACCGATCTTTGCCAGAACTTCCTTGGTGATCGCCATCGTCCAGCCAAGCGCGAAATCGATCCGGCCAAACTTCCATGCCACGAGCGTCTTCGCCGCAGAGTCCGTCGGTACGCCCACAGCATCTGCGTCCGTGACGAATCCTCCATCGGTCATGCTCCGGAACAGCGCTGTGACAACTCCAACATGCGGGTCTCGAAACGGCGCCACTACCTCCCACAGATAGTCTTTGTCCACCCTCACATCACTGTCATTCATCACCAATAAATCGTACTTCGCTTCCTTCACCAACCGGCACAGGCTGTTGGTCTTGCGATTATTTCCCAGTTGCTCGATGCCCACAATCAAGTGGATGGATCTCTCCGGGAAAGCCTGTTGCAGCATCTCGATGAGACCGATGACCGGATCGTCTTTCTCTTCCACCGCGAACACGATTTCATACTCCGGGTAATCGAGATCGCACATGCTCGCGAAGTTTGCATAGGCCTCCCGGTCGACACCTCGAACGGGTTTCAGGATGCTGATGGGGGGAGCGAATGATGGGTCGAAGGGAGGCAAATTCTTCAGACGCACGCGATAAGTCCACGCCGCAAAAATCGCCATGCAGTAATAGACGAGCGGCCCAAAAGCTGGAATGAGTATGAGGTACAGCAACCACGCCCCCAAGTAGTTCGGTTCCTTTCTTTGGATCTTCCTGTCCCTCAGTTCCAATCAACCCAAGGCGATCCGATTCGCTTCTCTCCGATTACCAAACTGCTTCGTTTTACCTCTCAATTCCACTTTGTGCGAGGCCGAGGAGTACACGACACGCGGAGCACAATGCATACCCTTGAAAGTCCGGAGGCTTCCCCTCCACACAATCAAGGGCATCACGTGGATAGCATCTGCCTTTTTGTTAAGGCCCAGTTCGAACTTTGAGACGGCTTGAACGGTTTAGATTCAGCGAATGGCCAAAAGGTGGTTTCTATGCCTGAAGACTGTGCTGCCAGTAAGTTCTTAGCGAAACAAACTGTCGTGGACGGTTCGCCTTCGCTCGCGCTCAAGCCTCTAACCCGTGGCAAGCACCAGAATCACTCCGAAAGAAACCATTCCGACCCCCAACCAGCGCCGCGCCGTTACTTTTTCCTTCAGAATGTACTTGGCACCCAGGGCCCCCACAACATAGTTGGCCGCCGAGGCCGGAATCACCAAGCTGAGGGGCGCCCACGACAGCAGAATCAACAATGAATAAAAGGAGCCCGCTAGCAATGGTAAGGCGAACCATACCCAACCACTCCTCACAGCACGTCCCAGGAAACGCAGCAACGCCCACGGATGAAAACTCTTTGGTTCGCCAATTTGTTTCATCCCATAAGTGACGGCGATTTCGCCACCCGTGCCACTGCATATGAAGAATACCAGCATCAGTATGATTTTGATCATTGTGTCGCTTGGCTCCCGTCGGTGGTGCTCGGTTTCGTCTGTCCGACCAGCAGCACACCCAACACAATCAGAGACACGCCTGCCCAGCGCTTAGCCACCACGACCTCATGCAGGATCGAAACGGCCAGGATTGTCTGCAACGCGTATCCAAATGCGCCTGCAGGCATTACGTAGCTATAGTCGGCCCAGCTCACAGCCGTCATATAGCAGAGCGTGTATCCAATCAGGAAAAGAATACCCAACCAGATGGTGCCGTTGTGTATCGTAGAGAGTAGCGCCTGCCAGATCCCCGGCGCAGACATCTGCACGGCTCCAATTTGCTTCATCCCCACCTTCAGTATGAGATCGCCCAGATTGGCGCACACCACCATCAGCAAGACCATCAGCAAGGTCTTGACCCTGAGCCTGTGTTCGCGAGTCATTCTGAGATTGGTCAGTCGTTTCCGCTGGCTGCCGGCGTCCCGGGCACCGAAACCACTGCCTTCGGTGCATCGCCGCCCTGCTGGACCCACTTGAGGCGCTCCGCGCGAAGCCTCAGGAAGTCTGCCGCCTCATGATACAGCCGCTTGCGTTCGTGGCTGTCCCAGAGTGCATCCCTCACAATGCGCCAGGCCACTCGGGGACGGAAATAGTATTCGTCGTAGAACCGGTTCACGCCCGCCATCATCTCCGCCTTCGAAAGATGCGGATATTCGATGTGCGGCAACTGGTGGCCTCCGGAATCGGCCAGCGCTTCCACGCGCAGGAAACCTTCTTTGCTCATTTGGTCGTGCAATTCGGTGCCGGGCATAGCATGCGCCAGGGAAACTTGAACCGTTTCGCAATCCAGTTCCTTGGCGAATTCAATCGTATTGTTGATGGTTTCCTTGGTTTCGCCGGGCAGCCCGATGATGAAGTCGCCGTGCACCCTGATGCCGACCTTGCGGCAATTCTTCATGAATTCCCGCGCCATATCGATGGTCGCGCCCTTCTTGACGTTCTTCAGAATCTGCGCGTCGCCAGACTCGAAACCCACAATGAGCAAGCGGGCCCCGCCGTCGGCCATCGCTTTCAGCTCTTCATACTTGCTATGACAACGAGCCGTGCAGGACCATTGAAATTTCAGCGGCTTGAACTTCTGGCTCAGCTCAATCACGCGGTCCTTGCGGATGTTGAACGTGTCGTCGTCGAAGAAGATCTCCTTCATCTGCGGGAAGTATTCCAGTGCGTTCTTGACCTCCTGCACGACGTTATCCACCGAACGTGTACGCCACGCGTGCCCGGAGATGGTCTGCGGCCACATACAGAACGTACAGAGCGCAGGGCATCCGCGCGAAGTGTAAAACGACACGAAAGGATTCAGCAGAAACGGCACGTTGTATCGTTCGATCTGCAGATCCCGCTTGTAAATGTCGGTGGCAAACGGCAGCGCGTCCAGTTCCTCCGTGTGCAGTTGCGGCCGTGGCGTGTTGTGGACGACCTTGCCGTCCTTCTTGTAGCTCGCGCCCGGAATCTGGTCCAGCGGTTTGCCGTGTGCATATTCCGCCACCGCATGGTCAAATTCGCCGCGCACGACAAAATCGATATCTTCGCTGGCGTTCAACGTGTCGTCTGGCCGGATGTGCCCATGTGGGCCAACAAAACCCACCTTCAGTGAAGGATTGGATTCCTTGATCTTCCGGAGGAGCTTGACGTCACTGTCGAATCCCACCGTCGACGTGAACCACACCAGAAATTCGTAATCCTTGCAAATCTCAACGGTTTGCCGCCAGTTGATCTTGTGAGGGGAGGCATCCAGCAGTCGGCTGCCGGGGATCAGTCCTGCGGGATACGTTAGCCACACCGGATACCAATAGGACTCGATCTCGCGCGTCGCAGGCCACCGCGAACTTGCACCGCCGTCAAAGTTTTCAAAACTGGGCGGATTCAATAGCAACGTCTTCAGTACATCTGGCATTCTTCACCTTCAGCCTGATTCAGGATTCGACGCGCAAAACATTTCCCCCGGGCGGCCACACTAGTAGGGCCAGGTCCACGGCCGGTTTTGCAACCCAAAAGATCTGGATAATAGTTTACCCAACTTGGTTGCATCGTCACACGCCTTTCTGTCAATGGCGCTTAACACGCACCCAACAGCTAAATCCTGCATTAGGTGGGACTTGCTGGGAGTTGTCGGGATCGATCTCCGGACCAGCTTCCGGGGCTCAACCTCTCTAACTGTGTAAGACCTCCCCAGTTGACTCCAAAAGGATCGCCCAGATGCTATCGATCCAATCCCGGTGCTCGGGCTTCATGAGCACCGAGCGCAAACATGTCAGACTTGCCCGGTCCTGCTTCATTCCTCCTAAGTCCGCCCCAAAAAACTCCACGGGAAGCTCCGCCACAGCCAAGTGCAGGTTCCTCTTCGCTGCCGCCCCGAAGATTTTCCTGGTGAGTGCCGATGAGTCGCTCACGCTCCCCGCACGCGGCGCGAAGACCACGATATCCAACTCTGGCGCAAATGCCGCCACGAAGCGCTTGTCGCGCGCGATTCTTTGGTGCAAATCCAAGGCCGCCTCTCTGCAACGTTCCAGCCCCTTCGCGAACTCTCCCCCTTTTTCCAGCGGGAGCATCATCTGAGTGGCCCACAACGCCACCGCCGCCGCTCCGGGCCGAGAGCACTCCAGGCTGATCTCGCCCAGATGTAATTCCTTCGAGCTAAAGTAGGTATAGGGTGAGTCGTGCTTGTATAGGCGCCCCACGCCCGGATCGCGGAATAAGACGCACCCGCACCCATACGGTTGCAAGCCATGCTTGTGCGGATCGATCACAATCGAGTCCACGTCCCGGCCGTGATCGAACGCGCGGCGCGTCTCTGCCGTCAGATTTCCTGCCAGCCCGAAATAGCCTCCGTACGCCGCGTCGCAATGCACGCGGAAGCCATGCCTTTCCCGCAGCTCCAGAATTTCCGCTAGCGGATCGACGGAGCCGGTCGCCGTCGTCCCCATCGTCGCCACCACCGTTCCAACGTCACCCTGCGCAAGCCGCTTCTTAAGTGCCTCAACATCCATTCGCGCGCGCCCATCGCAAGGGATCGCTTCAAAGTTCAGTTGCAGCACGCCGCTGATCCGCTTATGCGTGTAATGCGCCTGCTCGCTTGCCAGGATGGCCTTCCCCGGTGCCAATTGCCCGGCCACCCAAAGCGCCTCCAGGTTGGCCATGGTTCCGCCACTGGTCAAATGTCCCAGGTGCGCGCTCCAGCCAAACATCCGCGCCAGCGCACTGACCGCCTCCTTCTCCATCGCCGAGGAAGCGCGCCCGCCATCTAGCGCGTGATTATTGGGATTGATCCACTGCGCCAGCGCATAGGCAAGGCGAGCAACGGGGTGCGGCGGCTTTAGCATCTGCCCGGCATACAGCGGATGAAAATAAGGATAGTTGTCTTGCAGTCGCTCTGCGGTAGCCGCTAGGACTTCCGCGATGCGCTCGAATTCAGGAGCCTGGGCTGAACTCGCCGGCAGGGAAGCAAACTCCTCATCCAGTTTCTCCACTGCCTGTCGCAATATGTCCAGGCTCTCTTTTTCCAGCATGCGCTTTATTCCAGCACTTTTTCGAGCTGCCCCGCCGTCCTTAACAGTTCCAATTGCGCTTGTTGCCGCTGAAAATTTGCATCCAGGTATGCCATCCACTTTTCGTTTTCATCCAGCCGCGCCCTTTCCACATCGCGCAAATTCGCTTTGCCTTCACCGAACTGGGACTGCAGCACAGCCAGATTTTGCTGCGCCAACTGCAACTCCAGCCGCGCCACTTCCTTCGCCGCTTCCGTCTCCTGCACTTTTCGCGACCGCTGCCGCACTTCCGCGCTGACCTGGGTGCGCTTGCTCGCTAGGTTGACTCTTGCTGCATCCAGGTTCGCCTGGGCCAGCGCCACATTCGCGCGCGTTTTTGCACTGAAGATCGGGACGTTTGCATTGATCCCGGCATTCAGGTTGCTATAGGTGAAATTGTTGTAGATGGTGGGGTAGTTCCTGAAACTGTATTTTTCTAGCACGCTGTAAATGGATACCAACTGCAGCGTCGGCCAATATCCTTTCTTTTCCCCTGCCAGCCGGAATTCTTTCGCCTTTACATCCGATTCCGCGAACGCAAGGCTCGTATTCCCCTGTGCGGCCACGGCCACCAGGTTTGCGCCCGCCTGCTCCGCCGAGCCAGGCAATTCCTCCGCTGTCACCTCGATGGGCTGGTCGGGCGCCAGGCCCAACTGATTGCGCAGGAAGACTTCCAATTCATCCTGCCGTCCTTCGAGTTGCAGGATCCTCTGCACCACCTGCGCCTTAGTTAGTTGCGCTTTCGTCACTTCTGTGGGCAACTCATAACCTTCACCCTGCCGCTCCTGTGTCACTTCGACAATTTTCCCCGCGCTGTCCTTTTCCTTGCGGAGCAACTCCAGCGAGTGCCTCACCTTCACCAGCTCCAGATACGCGGTTGCCACTCGTTCCATCACCACATTCCGCGTATCTTGGAGCAACAGGCGCTGCGCTCTTGCCTGCTCTTCCTGTTCTCTCGCCAGGCCGCGCAATGGTCCATTAAAGAGTTGCTCTGTATAGGTCACGCTGAAAATCGACGGGGGCCTTCCTCCCGGAGTTTCCGGCAAACCGTAGGTGTAACCCGCCCCGGAACCCGCGTAAAGATTCGGCAGAAACTCCGCCTTGGTCAAATTCGACGATTGGTCCGCAACCCGCGCCTGAATCTTGGCCAGTTGTACATCTTTGCTGTTTTGCAGCGCGAGATCGATGCTCCGCTTCAGTGTCAGCACGACCGGCGCGGCGCTCGGAGCGGCCTCCGCCGTGTTCTGCGCTCTCAACAATGCGCCGCCACCTGCAAAGCACAGGACCCCGCATGCCGCCCAACGCTTCCAAGCCATACGCTTGCCTCCTTCCCGCCCGCACCGGCATTCCCTACACTTGCATTCTTACTCGTATCGCAGCGATTCCACAGGATCGAGTTTCGCCGCCTGATTAGCCGGCAACCAGCCGAAGAAAAGGCCCGTAGAACATGAAACTAGGAAAGCCACGATCACGCTCATGGGGGATATCGGCGCGCGGAGATTCCCGGGCAAAAGCTGCTGCACAATTACGGGGATGGCAATCCCGATCAATATCCCGGCTACGGCTCCGCCACCGCTGATCAGGGATGCCTCAATCAAAAACTGCGCCATGATCTCTTTTCGTGCCGCTCCGATTGCCTTGCGGACACCGATTTCCCTCGTCCGTTCTCTCACCGTAACCAGCATAATGTTCATAATGCCTATTCCGCTGATCAGCAGCGCGATGAACGCGATCACAACCAACATGATGGTCAACCCTAGCGAGATGTTCCGCGCCGACGACAATATTCCGGTCAAGGTCTGAACGTTGTACTCGGCCTCCGGGGGATGCCGGCTTTTCACAAGCCTTTCCAATCGCTTCTCCACCGTGGATACTTCGTCCGGGGTGGCTGCCTGCGCCTGCAGCGTCTCCAGATTACTGTTCCCCGTGTAGTACTTCATCAACAGAAAAGGAATGATCACCGTTTCCTTTTGAATTTCGGAGATGCCATAAGTCGAGCTGCGCTCGCGAAAAACTCCGATCACTGTAAAAGCGAGATCTCCCATCCGGATCTCCCGTCCCACCGGGTTCTCCAGGCCAAACACGCGGGTCGCCAAGTCCTTCGTGATCAAGCAGACCTTGCCTCGCGCCTCCATGTCGCCCGCGTCGAAATACCGGCCCCGAATCACCACCAGCCGCCGGATCGCCTGATAGCCGTCCGTCACGCCAATCAACCTCACGGGCCGCTCCTGCCCGTTCACGATGACAGTCATGGCAATGTCATTGAATCCGGCGGTGGCGGTTAAGTTGGGAATTGTCGCCCTCACCGCGTCCAAATCGCTTAAGGAAAGCTCGTGGCTGAGCGGCTGTGCTCTACTCGGTCTTTTCACCAGCTCCACCCAGACCAGGTTCGACCCCATTGCCTCAATTTGTGAAATCACATATTTCTGGCTGGTCAGCGCCACCGTCACGACCAGGACGATGGACGCACTTCCGATAATCACGCCGATGGAAGTCAAGACCGCGCGCAGCTTGTTTTCCCGCAACGCGTCCACGGCTACATTCAATGTCTCTTTTAGTTGCATCCCGTCACTTCAGTTCCGGATCGTTTCACTGGCCGCCTAGCTGCTTCAGCCCTTCCTGCGCTTTCTTGTATTTGGGATTCAGCCTGAGCGCTTCCTGATATTCACTCTTCGCTCCAGCCACATTCTTCTGCGCTGCGTACAAACGCCCCAGCCAGTAATGGGCATCCCACGGTCTCGGATATGTCGTGCGCATTGGGCTCGCATCCAGGTATTCCCGCAGGAGTTTTCCCGCGTCCGGATAATTTTCGCCGCTCAGGATCCAGCCAGCGGCGCGGTAGTATTTCGCTCGCGGATTCTTCGGCGCCAGCGCCTCTCCCGCCGCCGCCGCCCCCAGCACCCTTTCTCCCTGTCCCCGCTGCAGAAAATAGTCCCCTATGTCGTAGACGCGGTCCGCCGTCTTCGGCTTGCTCTCCAGAGCCATCGCATACTCCGCATCCGCTCCGCTGAAGTCCTTCTTGACAGCCTTGCAGACACCCGCCCCGAAGTGCCCTTCCGCGGCGTCCAGCCTCATCAGTTTCTGAATTAGCTGCTGAGCTTTGTCTTCTCCGCCGCCAACCATCGAAGGCGCTGTGCAGTCGTATTCGATTAGGTCCTGCGCCGCATCGAAATTTCGTTCATCCAGCTGCACCGCCGCCGCAAACTCTTTCTGCGTCTTGCGGGCCCAGGAATACGCGCTCAGCATCGATGCATGGTCCGCTTTCCCGCCGTAGGCTTCTCCCAGCCACTGGTGGTAAGCCGAATTGTTCGGATCGATGGCTACGGCTGTCTCGCCGCTACTGACGGCATTGTCGTATTGCTTTGATTCCAGGTAGGATTTCGTCAGCAGCAGCTGAATTTCACCGTTGCCCGGTTCTTTTCCCGCCGCAACTTTCAGGATTCCAATGGCCTTATCGTAGTCACCCTTTTCATACGCGCGCTTGGCTGCGTCCAGCGGCGCCTCTTGCGCTGCGCTCCGCACTTGCCACACGCACAGGCAAAGCGCCATGGCAAGAATTGGCTTATAACCCTTCATCCTTCTCACCCTTGATGTTGGAGGTATCCATGTTCACCACTTTGACCGCGATGCCATCCTTCAAGTCAACGTCGCCCGGAAGGGCCAAAACCTCATTTCCCTGCAGCCCGCTCAGGACCTCGAAGCTCGTCGCATCGGCGATGCCCACCTGAATCTCGCGTTTTTCGAGTGTCGCATGCCCCACCCCGTCTTTGACAACAAACACATAACGTTTCTCGTTCTCCAGTTCCACCGCGCCGCGTGGTACGGTCACAACATTTATTCGCCGTTTCGAAGTGATCTTTACGTTTACGTTGGTGCTCGGCAGCAGTTCCAGTTTCTCATTGTCCACCGAGCAGAGCAGTTCACCCACACTTCGGGATCCCCGCGGCACAACCTGCTTCGGAATGATTTCCGTTTTGCCCTGCCAGGCAAGACTCGGAAGAGCGTCCCATGTAATTTTGACCGGGAGGTCCGGCTCAAGCGCTCCCATTTCCGGTTCATCGATAAACGCACGCACTCGCACCTTGTGCAGATCCGCCATTTCCGCGAGCAGGTCTCCGACCTTGACGTAGTCCCCCGTCTTCACGGGAAGAGCGTACAAGGTGCTATCCAGTGGCGCTGTTATTTTCCCCTGCCGCACTTTTTCTTCCAGCGCTGCCACGTCGCTCTGGGCTTGCTGCATGGCCAGAACTTCTCGAGATTGGTCCAGGCTCACCTGGTGCTCAAACTCCTGTTTCGCGGCCGTCAGCTTGTCCACATCGGCCTTGATTTTCGCCAGCGCCAGTTCGTTCGCGGACCATTCATCTTTTGTCGCCGCACCTTGGGCAAGCAGCCGTTCCAGGGAATCGCGGTTGCGTTGTAGGCGGTCTCGCTCGGCCAGCGCTTTCGCCAAATCACCAGTGACGCGGGCTAGTTGATCGGCGCGGCCTCCCGCTTGCGCGGCTCGCAAATCATCCTGCGAAAGCATCAGCTTGGCCTTGGCGGCGGCAAGCTGCGCGGCGGCATCTTTCACATCCAATTCGAGCAGCAGTTGGCCCCTCTTCACGTTTTGCCCTTCTGCTGCGTATACCTTTTCCACAAAAGTGTCCAACTGTGCCCTGACCGTATACGGCGCAATCGGTTCCACCTTTCCGTTACTGCTGATGGACGACACGACGTTCTGTCGTACCGGTCTTGTTGCCGATATCTTCGCCACCGGCTGCCGTCCGCTCACCCGAACCAGCACAAACGCCACCACCGCCGCCAGTCCCAGCGCCCACACCGTCCTGTTTCTCAGTTTCCTATCCATAAATTGTTATAATCTTTTTCTCGCTTCACACAGGCACGACGCGGCTTTACACCCCTGCGCGCTGCGCCGGGCACGCCTTCATTCCTAGATTGAACTTGCTGGCCGATTTCCTGTGGCGGTGGCCTGCTAACCTAAAGTCTATCAGGAGGTTACTCAATTTCTCCACATCGTTCCGTCGCGCCTGTTTCTTCTGATGCGCGCGGACTCGGCCGGGATGCCGCCCCTTATCTTACACTTTCGTCATGGTAGAATGCCCGCATGAGCGAGACTCTTAACGCTCCGGTCCCTGGCGGAACGGAAGGTCCTCAGCAGTTTCCCAAGCCTCCTCAGGTTTTCATCCACCGCGTTTGCATCCAGTGCAACAACGTCTTCCGCGTCCCTGCTGATAAGTTCGATGCCAAACAGTGCCCAAGCTGTCATAAAGGTTAGCCTTTGCGCGAGCCCGCCTGTTGGTCCATTCCACTTTCGCTGTTGCCCACCCGTCCCTCGATATTTTTTGCACCTCCTCCGCGTACTCCCATCAGCGCACGGTTTGCCTGCCACCCTGTTCTGTAGCAAGAGGATCGTTCCATGATTGAAACGCGTGGTCTCACCAAGGTCTTTCATGACAAAAGGCGCGGCCAAATCCGCGCAGTCGATCACGTCAGCTTCCTCTGCAAACCCGGCCAGATTTATGGCCTACTCGGCGCCAATGGCGCCGGTAAGACCACCACTCTCCGCATGCTGGCCACCATCCTCGAACCTACCGACGGCACCGCCCTCGTCTGCGGCCATGATGTCATCGACGAGCCCGAGAAGGTCCGCGCCAATGTCGGTTTTCTCTCCACCGCCACGGCTCTCTACCCACGCCTGACCTCCCAGGAGATGGTCGAATACTTCGGTCGCCTCAATGGCCTGGATGAACCCACCCTGAAGAAACGAGTGGATGATATCTTCTCCCGCCTGGACATGAACTCCTTCCGCGGCCGCCGGTGCGACAAGCTCTCCACTGGCATGAAGCAGAAGACTTCCATTGCCCGCACTCTCATCCATGATCCCCAAGTCATGATCTTCGATGAGCCGACGCTTGGCCTCGACATCATGACCGCTCGCACCATCATCGACTTTATTCGCGAGTGCCGCCAGCGCGGCAAGACCGTCATCTTCTCCACCCACGTCATGAGCGAGGTCGAGAAGCTTTGCGACGTCGTCGGCATCATCCAGTCCGGCAAGCTTCTCGCCGAAGGCTCCCTCGTCGAACTCCGCGACCGCTACCACGAAAACGACATCGAGGAGATCTTCGTCCAAGTCGTGACCCCATACCAGAACAGTTCGGAGGCCTGAATCCATGAACCTCTCTGCCATTTCGGTCGTCTATCGCAAAGAGCTTACGGAGTGGCTACGGGATCGCCGCACTCTGATTTCCACTGTTCTCGTGCCTTTGCTGGCTTTTCCCATTTTGATGGTCGGCATCACTGCTCTGGCCACGGTCATGATCGGCAATGCGCAAAAGGAAGTCCCCAAGATCATGATTCTCGGAGGCGACGACTCCCCGCAACTTTTGGAGCGCCTGCACAATCTCGATAAGCTTGCGATTGTTCCCTATGCCGACAATTGGAAGGACCAGATTTCCAATAAAGAGATCCGCGCGGCCGTCGACATCCCCAAAGGCTTCCAGAAGGCAGTCGCCGGAGGAACTGCGCCAACCGTCAATATTTATTATTACGAAGGGGAGCTCAAATCTTCTTTTGGCGCAAACCACCTGCAGACAGCCATCGAGGAGTATCGCGATTCCGTGGTCAAGGACCGCCTCGCCGCCAACAATCTTCCCGCCAGTGTCCTGTCGCCTTTTGAGATCAAGCAGCAAAATGTTGCGCCACCGGAAAAAGTCGGCGGCGCCAGCATCGGCGGGTTCATCGGTTACGCGGTCATCCTGCTCTGCCTCACCGGCGCCATGTATCCCGCAATCGACCTCACCGCCGGTGAAAAAGAGCGCGGCACGATCGAAACAATTCTCTCCAGCCCCATTTCCCGGTTCGACCTGGTCATGGGCAAATTTCTCCTGGTCTTTTCCGCCTCTCTGGTTTCCGCCATTCTCTCGGTCACTTCCATGGGTATTTCCTTCGCCATTCTCGGCCACTCTCACCTGATGCAATCCTCTGGGGGACAAAGCCTCAATCTCAACCTGGGACTTCTCTCCGTCGTTGCTGTTTTCTTTATGGCCCTTCCCCTCGCTGTCTTGTTTTCGGCCGTGCTGATGACCATCGCTCTTTTTGCCAAAACTTATAAGGAGGCGCAGAGCTACCTGACGCCGCTGACCTTTCTGGTCGTGATCCCCGCCGTTGCTTCCGTGATGCCCGGCGTCGAACTCACTCCCCAGCTCGCTCTCATTCCCGTCCTGAACACCAGCCTGGTTTGCAAGGAAATCATTACCGGCACGTACCACTGGAATTCCATCCTCCTGATTTTCTCTTCCACTTGTGTGTATGCGGCCGCGGCGATCTTCGTCGCTGTCAAAATGTTCCAGCGCGAGGACGTCCTCTTCCGCTCCTAAGTTCAAGACGCGCCGGCGCTTCCATTTTTCGTTCTGAACAATTAAATGCTTGACATTTCTGCCTTTTCTCTCGAAGCCAATGGAACGAAACCTGTCTTTTCTTCGTATCCTTAAAGTACAACCCCATGCGCCGGCGCATCGTTCGCATCGTGCTCATCTTGCTCCTCGTTCCGCCCATCGTGGCGATGGGGCTCGGCTGGCTCGTTGCTCCTAATTTCCTGCATCCCGTCCGGTGCCCGCTCACGCCCGACCTCGTCCAGCAGGCCGACGTTTCCTTTGCGCAAATCGGCGTTCACCGCGAACCCTTCGACGTTCGCGCTTCTGACGGCATTCTTCTTCGCGGTTGGAAAGTTCGTGCGGCACAGCCCAACGGCTCCTGGGTCCTGCTCTTCCACGGCGTCGCCGATAACCGGATGGGCGTGCTCGAACACGCGCTCATCCTCCTTCGCGCCGGCTACGGCGTCACTCTCATGGACGCACGTGCACACGGCGAAAGTGAAGGGCCCATCGCCACGTATGGCTGGCTCGAACGCAACGACACCCGCGCCATCGTCGACGCACTCGTGGCATCGGAACGTCCTGCTCATATTTTTGCTTTGGGTGAATCCATGGGCGCGGGGATCGCACTGCAATCCGCCGCTGTCGATCCGCGCATCGAAGCCGTCGTCGCCGAGGCGCCCTTCGCCAATCTGCGCGAGGCGTCCTACGATTACGCCGGCCTTCAGAAATATCCGCTGCTTGGCAAAACTCTATTCGCTCCCGGGGCCTGGGCGATGCTTGCCCATGGACAGTCCCTCGCCGGATTTCCCGCCGCGGATGTTTCGCCGGAACGTGCCGTCGCCGCCCGAGCCTTTCCTGTCTTTCTCATCTGTGATGCCGAGGACAACACGCTTCCGTGCCGCCACGCCGAGAAAATCTACGCCGCCGCCCGCGGTCCCGAATCTCTTTGGGTCGTTCCTCGCGCGTTTCATACCGCCGCGCTTGGCTATCAGCCCGCGGAATTCAAGCGCCGCGTCCTCCACTTCTTCGCCGATCCTTCCCTGGCCCCGTAATCAGCGGAAGGATCAGCGGTAGGCTTCCGCTTGCGCTGCACGGCCTCGCGCAGGGTGCACCGCCTGTGCTTGCCACTCTTCGCTCAAACGGCGCACCGTCTCTCTCATGCGCACTGCCAGTGCGGCAATGGTTTCCAGACGCGCTTGCGCCTGCGGCGACAGCTCTACATTCTTCCGCCGCATTTCCACCAACAGCAATTCCGCATTCCCGAGGATACCGGTCAGCGGATTATTCAGTTCGTGGCGCAATACCTCGCCGAAATCTCTTCCTTCATCCTGACGATTCACTTCTTCCCTCATGTCCTCATCCAGTTCCCAAGTTGCCCTCTGTTGACGGTTCTTGTCACGGCATCGCCGCTTGCAGTCTGCCCCACAGCATCCTGCGCACCGCCAGGCTCAGCTCTTCGACCCGGAACGGTTTGGCCACATACGGTAGTTGGTGCCGCTCCAGAAATTCCTGTGTGCGTTGCGCCAACACGTCCCCGGTCACAAACAAGACATGCTCGCGCAACGGATCCTGCCTCTCCACGAGCGCCCTGTAGAAGATCTGCCCGTCCATTCCGGGCATTTTCAGGTCGCAGATCGCCAGATCGTAAGACTCCTGTCGCACGGCCTCAAGCGCCCTCTGTCCGTCCGGCAGCACATCCACCAGCATTCCTTCGTCGCGCAAAACGTCGGCGATCAGGCCGGCCACCGTCGGTTCGTCCTCCACCACCAGGACGCGCGGTACCTTTTCCATTATCGCGTTGGCAATTTTCCCAGTGTGGGGTGCCGAAGCCGGCAAGGTATCCGCTTGCCGTGCCTGCAATTTTTTTTCCTGTTTCTCCGTCGCCCACACTTCCGCCGCTGCCGGCAACTCCACCACGAATCGCGTCTCCTCCCCAGGCGAAGAATGGACCGAAACCGTGCCTCCATGCTGCCGGACAAACCCGTTCACGATCGCCAGCCCCAGCCCGGTACCTTTTCCCGCTGGTTTGGTAGTGAAAAATGGATCGAAAATCCGAGCTTGAAGCGCTTCCGGAATTCCTGGACCGTCGTCCCACACTTCCAGCTTCACTCGGTCAGGCCCCCCGTGAGCGGTTCGCACTCCCAGGGTGCTTCCTCTCCCGCTCTCCTCCATGGCCTGTTGCGCATTTTGCAGGAGATTCAGCAGCACCTGCTGCAACTGTCCAAAATCTCCTTTCACGCGCGGCAACGTGTCGGCGGTTTCAACTTTCAGGCGCAGCCGACTGCCTGCAAGTGAGGCTCTCTGCAGTTCCGCGGTCCGTTCCACCAGCTCGTTCAATGACACCAATCGCGACTCCGGAGGTGTCTCCCGGGAAAGATAGAGTAATTGCCGCACAATCCCTGTGGCGCGCTCTGCTTCTTCGAGTATCTGGTGGGCTTCCGCGGAATGCCTGCCTGCTTCCTCGCGCAACACCATTCGTTGGGCATTGCCCAGGATGGTCGTCAACGGATTGCTCAGCTCATGGACAATTCCCGTTACGCGCTGCCCCAACGAGGCCAGCTTTTCCATTTGCACCATCCGTGATTGGAACAGCCGCCGCGTCGTCATCTGCTTGTACACTTCCACGCGCCCCAGCCTTTTTCCCTTCGGCCCCACGATTGGCGCCGCGCATCGCCCGATCACCTGCGGCGACGGTTTCTGCATCGCCAGCTCCTCCTGCCTCCCTTCCGGGCAGTCCTTCGCCAGCGCTCGCCAATCCGCTGCAAACGATTCCGGCTCAGCGGCATTTTTCGCCGCACACTGGATCACATCCTCCAAAGTTAGCAGTGTCTTTCCCTCTTCCTCGCTGAATCCTAGGATCTGCAGGAACCTTGCATTACGCGCCAGAATTTCTCCGCGGTCGTCAAACACAACCACGCCTTCATCGAGCCACTCGATTGCTTGCCTCAGTGCTTCCCGGGCTTCCTCGATCTGCCAAGCAGGTTTCTCCTTGCCGGCCCTTTCCATTCCCACAGCGGAAAACTCCTGCCCGGAGATCGCCAGCCGCCTCAAGATCACGCCCTTTCCGCCAGCTAACTCGCTCTCTAGCGTCTCCGCCTTAACCCCCGATTCCTTTTTGAAACTGCTCTTCACCCATTCTTGAACCTGTTCCCAGTGCCGCGGCCGAAACAGCTCGCCGAATTGCCTGGTTCCTGATTTCGGTGCGAGTTCGGTTCCTTCGAACCGCATCAGTTCCCGCGCGCCTCGGCTCATGCCCACTACAAATCCTTCGCGATCCACGATCACCACTGGTTCTTGACTCGATTCCAGGAGTGCCTTCTGCCAGAGTTGCTGCTGCTGCGCCGCCTGCACTCGCCGCTCCTGCTCGAAGACCCCCGCCGCCAACGTGGCCCGCAACTCCAGCCGCTCGAGCACCTCTAACGTGGCCTTCCGTCGCGGTAGTCCCGCGAGGAGCATCCCGGTGATTTCGTCCTCCTGTTCCAACGGGATCGCCACGACCCGTGAGACTTCTTTCGCCAGCGGCAATCGTTCGGCCTCGGCACCGGTCACTCGCCGGTCGTTCAGTGCCTGTCGCCACAACGTTTCCAGCGGTCCCTGGTTGACGCCGTGGGCCCACGCTTCATCGCCACTCTGTGCCCGGATGGCGAGCTGCTCCTCCCTCGACGCGCTCGATGGAGCAGCAACTGGCAGGCCGCTTTTCCGTTCTCCGATCAAGGCGAACACTGCGCCCGCTCCGCCAAGCGAGATTCCCCTCGTGCAGCTCTCGGCGAGTTGGTCCAGGATCATATTCGCGTTCTGCTGTTCCGATAGCAGGCGTTGCATGCGTTGCCAGAGCTCCAAGTCCGCCTTTCGCGCGGCGGCCAGCCTGCGTTCTTCTTCCAGCTCCAACAGCAGCCCCAATTCGTCCGCAACTTTTTCCGCCCTCGCACGTGGCAAGTCCTTTTGTTTTTGTTGTGTGCCCAACATTATCAGCCCGCGCAAAACTCGACGTGCCAGTACAGGTACCCACAACACCCGGTGCAGCCCCACGAGTGGCCCAAGGATCGGTCCCGGCTTCGGCCCCCCTACTTCGTACTCGCAGCTAATTCCAGAGCGCAACGTCTCCATCGGCAGCGGTGCATCATCGGACAGCCGCGTCCATTCCGGCGCTCCTTTCCCGATCCCTTGCTCCCACACCTCTCCTCGGAAAATGACGGAACTCGTATCCATCCCTTCGGCGCTCAATGGCTCTTCCAGCCACACCCCCACGCGATCCACTCCTTCCTTGCTCTCGCTATTCAGTTCTTGGATGGCATCAAGAACCCACTCCGCGTGACCGGCTCCTGCCCGGCCAGCCCGGAACAAGGAACCGGTACTTCCTCCGATGCGGCTCTTGGTTCTTCCCTCTTCGGCGCGGTTTCGTGTGAACACGCCTCGCCCCCCGTTGGCTGCTCACGCCTCCTCATTGCACTGCCTTCACCAAAGTTGCAATTCTTTTATCTTACAGAAAATAAGGAAGATAGAGATAGAAGGGACCACCAAGGTGAGATTCGTTTTGGGTTCGTTCCCGAACTGAACCGGCTTCGTTTCCACCCTCCCGCTTATGCATCCGCCCGTTCAATCTGGTATTGCTTCAGCTTCCTATACAGCGTCGTCTTTCCAATCCCCAACGCCCGCGCCGCTGCCTGTTTGTCTCCCCCAGTCTGGCGCAGCGTGCTCAAGATGGCGCGCCGCTCCAGCTCCTCCAGTGGTAGCATTTCCTCTTTCGCTGGCGCCCGCTCTGTAGTCGGATATTGCAAATTGCTCGGCAGGTCGTGCACGCTCACAAACGGGCCCGACCCCAAAGCCACCGCGCGTTCGATCGCGTTCTCCAGTTCCCGCACGTTTCCCGGCCAGTCATACGCCATCAAGCGACGCATCGCATCCTCGGTCATCTCTCGTGCCGTATCGGTGTCCCCCGAAAATTTCTCCAGAAACGTTGTCACCAGCAACGGAATATCGCTTTTCCGTTCCCGCAATGGCGGCAGTTTGATTTGCACCACGTTCAGCCGGAAGTACAGATCCTGCCGGAATGCCCCGTTCTTGATGGCCAGTTCCAGATCCCGGTTTGTGGCTGCCAAAATTCGCACATTGATGGAACGCCTCTCCGTTGACCCCACCGGCTTGATTTCCCTCTGTTGCAGTGCCCGCAACAGTTTCGCCTGCATCTCCAGCGACATCTCTCCAATTTCGTCGAGAAACAACGTCCCGCCATTCGCCGATTCCATCAGTCCCTGCTTGGCCTGCATTGCGCCTGTGAAAGCGCCCCTCGTGTATCCAAACAACTCTGATTCGACCAGAGTCGGCACCAGCGCCGAGCATTCCACCGGCACAAACGGTTTGTCCTTCCTCGTTCCCAGGTAATGGATACTCCGCGCCACAAGTTCCTTTCCTGTTCCGCTCTCTCCCAGGATCAGAACCGGATGGTCGCGCTGGCTCACCTTCTCGATCATCTTGTAGACGCGCTCCATCCGGGGAGACATTCCGATCAGCCCGCCAAAGCCAGGCCGTGTCCGGACTTGCTCCCGTAGCAGTCGATTTTCCCTTTTCAATTCAACCGCATGGGCTACCTGCTCCAACCGCGCCCGCAATTCCTCTACCCGAAAGGGCTTGGTCACATAGTCGGCTGCGCCCATCCGTGTCGCCTCTACCGCCGAATCGATGGTCCCATATTGCGTCAGCATCACGACGGCGACGTCTGGATGAGTCACCGTCACTTTTTTCAGTAGCTCTAGCCCGCTTGTTCCCGGCAACCGCAGGTCCGTCAGTAAAATGTCCACCGACGACAGCTCCAGCACTTCTAATGCTTCCTCCGCCGTGCTAACGTCGATCGCTTTCATCCCACTCTCGGCAGCCACGGCGCGGCACACCTCACGGATGTGCTCGTCATCGTCCACCACTAGCAAATTCAAGGGTGGGTTTTCGCTGCCCAGACGCAGCCTTTCTGTCAGCGCCATCAATTCCGCACTTGTTTCTGCTGCCTTGCTCGTCAGTCGCCCTGCCGTTGCGTCCGCCATATTCCCTCTTTCTGAACACGCCGTTGTGCTCGAAACAGGCCCTGGAGCGAGTCCCGAACTGGGAAGGGGTGGCAGTCGTGTCATTACGGGAAACTCTCTATTTCCCTTCTAGTTCAAGACTATTGTATTGTCAAGTCTGTAATTATGTAGGAAGGACTATCAGCCAGTATGTACCGAAACGGAACAGTCCCCCGCGCTACCTATGGCTTCCCTGCGACTCCCTGCTCCGCAGCCACTTCCAGCCGAAGCAGCCCTTCGCTCTGCGACCCTGCCAGGATTGCTCCGCTTCTCGTCTCCACCAGCCCTGTGAACCTGCCACGCTCTGCATCCTGGTCGATACGCCTCCAAATTGAGCCCTCGTCCTGTGAGAGGTAGATTCCTCCATCTCGTTCGGTGAGCACCCAAGCTCCCGGATGCCAGAGCCATCTTTCAATTTCACCTGCGGGCAGTCCCCTCTCCATTCTCTGCCAGTGGGCAGCTTCGTCACGCGAGAAGAAGAGGCCAATGCTCGTACCCAGGTAAACGGTTCTCGCCGGACCCGACCCCGCCACATCCAGCCAGAGCGCCTGCTCATTTGCGACGGGAAGATCCCGCCATGCCGCCGTGCCTCCTCCATCTGACGACACCCCTAGCTTCCCATCCACCACGGCACCCATCTCCCCGCCCGTGGGCGAAAGCCAGACGGCACGCACTTGTCCTCTTCGGGCATAGGCCTTGAGCCGGCTGCAATTCCCGGATTCCAAGCAGCACACCAAACCCTCGCTTGTGGAAATCACAGCAGCATTCTGCGAAAAAGCGATCGCTCTACCCCCGGCTTGCTTCCGCACGGCTACGCTTTTTGCTGCATTGCCAGACTCAATCGCTGTGGCCTTCGGGTTTGCCGTAGCCGACACCAATTTCCACTCCTTCCATATTTTTTTGCTTCCTTTCCAAACCCACAGTTGCCCATTCCCCAGCCGGATCAGCCATCCCCATGGACTTGCGTAGACTTCCTGCACCAGATCCGCTTTTAGCTTCGACGTTTTTCCATGCTCCTCGGTCGCGAGCGAGTTGGGCGTCCAGCTCTTCCCTCCATCGGCGCTCTCCAGAATCTCCAACCCGTTCCGCTCCACCACCGCCAGAAGGTGCCCCGCTTTGTTCGGGTCGGCGAGGAGTTGCTTCACGACTACATGTGTAAACCCGCGATTGGCCTCCGCGAAACTCACTCCCGCATCGTCGCTGACTTGCACTCCTTGCCCTTCCGTCCCCAGCACGACACGCCCTTGTCCTCCGGTTTTAACGGCGACTATGACCGCGCTATTCACAACCCAATCTTTGGGCGTAGTGCGTGCCCAGTTCTCTCCTCCGTCCCGCGTCACCCATAATCCTTCCGTCGTTCCCGCGTACAACGTCTTTGGGCTCTGCGGGTCCTGGACGATCACCTGGGTTCTCCGCGCTGCGTATGGAATCCCCTGCAGCTTCGTCCAGTTTCCACCCTGGTTCTCACTTCGGTAAATCCCGGAGCAGGCACTCACGTACAATCGCTCGGGATTGGTTGCATCCACCCGCAAGCTCATGATGTCCGAATCATCGATAAGGCCCACCGGTACCGGTTTCCAAGTTTTCCCGCCGTCTCGCGTCACCCACGGCAGGTGGTATGTTCCTGCGTAAATGACTTCCGGGGCGCGTGGATCGATCGCTAGCGAATCCACATTCCGCAATCCCTGGTCACCCGCAGGAGAGATTCGCTCCCAGCTCTTCCCTCCATCCATGGATTGAAACACGCCGCTTCGCGTCCCCGCGACAAGCTCTTCCGGCCGCGATGGCGCGATTTCCAACGCCCGGACCGCCTCTCCCTTCAGCCCTGCCAGCTCCCAGGTGCGTCCTCCGTCCTCACTCCGGAATACGCCTCCACCCACTCCCGCTTCCTGGTACCAAACCGCCGCGAACACCCGGTTTCCATCTCGCGGGTCAAACACCAGCCGCGTCACCACCGCGTCCAGCCGATTTCCAACCCGGCCACGAAATTCCCAAGACTTCGCAGCGTCCTTACTCACGAAAACGTGGCCGTCGGTCGTCCCTAGATAAACATCACCTCCTGGACTTGCTCCTAGTGAGACCACCATGCCTCCCTCGGGTCCCAGCCGTTCCCACCGCTGAGCTCGGGTCCACCCGCTCCAGCACAACGCCAACACAACTACCGCTGCAATCTTCAGTTGCAAGCCGCCCCCGCCTTCCGGTTTCCTCAGTCCAGCCCCGAACATACAAAACGGGCTCTCCAAAGCTTGCCTCGGAGAGCCCGGGTCATCGTTTCCTTGTTTCCTTCCAAACGTCCGCTGCCGGTGCAGTCGCACTTGTCGCGGACATCAGTCTTTAGTAGGTGGCGCCTTCGGGTACGAAGACAAAGTCGACACGGCGGTTGGCGTTCTCCGATCCCTCTTCCGTTGACGCCGTGCCAACGCGGGTGGAAACACGCGAAGCATCAATGCCCTTCTCGCCCAAGTACTTCTTAGCGAGATCGGCACGATCCTGCGCGAGCTTGGCGGCCTTCGGTTCCTTCGGATCCGCATAGCCCACGATAACCACCTTTGCATTCGGCTCGTTCTTCAGGCGCAGGGCCACGTCGTCGCCAACGCGCTTGCATGCGTTGTCGAAGCGTGCCGCCCCAACCTTTGAGTAGCCGCAATCGCCAACCTTTGACGCTTGCGGCGGCGCTGCTGGCTGCTGTACGTCTACGTTCGTTGTGGCGCTTGCACGCCCGCCTTGACCATTATCGGCCGTGCACGTCACCGTGTAGCTGCCGACCGAGAGTCCGGTCGAATCGAACTGCGCCACCGGGCCGTCCCCCGAAACCTGGCCGCCCGATGTCGAGTAGCCATACGTTAGAGGAAGGCCTTGTGGATCGCTAGCCGTCGAGTTGATCGCAACGCGCTCGCCCGCGATGATCGGGTTGCGTTCCGGCGCGCAGGAAATAGTCGGTGGGCGAATCGGGCGCTTGGTGACTGCCACGTCCGCCGCGCACGATGCCGTGCCGCCGCGGCCGTCGTCAACCCTGGCATTGACCGTGTACGTGCCGAGGCCCAGTCCGGCCGGACTCCAACGCACATTCGGGCCCGTTCCATCAACTGTTCCGCCCGTTGCCGTGTAGCTGTAAGTCAGCGGATCGTTGTCCGGGTCCGAAGCTGCTACGTGAATCGCCACGGGTTCCGTCGTACCTTGGTATATTGATGTTGGCGACGCCGAGCATGCTGCCACCGGCGGACGATTCGGCCTCGGCGGGATCGGCGGATAGTCCCAACGGATAACCACCCCAGTGCCGACGCGGAAGTTGTCCTGACGGTCATCGGCATTCAACGACGGGCTACTGAATTTGCTCATGAGATAGTCCGCTTCAAATAAGCGCCACGCGACGTTCTTGGACAATACGATATCCACGCCGCCACCGGCGGCCATCGCAAACGCAGTCTGACTCGAGACACCCGTTAAGGATGTTCCAGCGTGCGCTGCGCCAAACAGCACTTCCACGAACGGAACAAAGCGGTCGAAATGACGGTAGTTGAGTCGTGGACCAAACAAATACGTCTCGAAATTTCCCGAGACACTTTCGACCAACGGGTCGGCCGCGGCACTGACTGCGGAAGGGAGTGGCGCGGAGCCTTGCCATTTGAAGTGATACCCGCCGGCCTCAGCGGTCAGGCCAAGCCACTTATTTGCGTTGTACGTGAACGAACCTGTCCCGCCATAGCTGTTGAAATCGCTGAGCGGACAGGGACAAACGCGCACATACTGGAACATCCCCGCCACTTCAAACTTCGGTGTTAGCAAGCCCCATGCGTGACGGTTCCAGGCATTGTTAGCCCAGTCCGTAAAAATGTCCGCCGGTCTGGGCGCAGCGGCCGCCGGCATCGCGAAAAGCGTTGGCGATGTTGGAACGATACTGAAATCGCTCGCTTTGGCACTGGTAGTCGCCGTGCCTCCCATTGTGCTGTTCGTTTCACCCGCTGTGCTCGCATCCTTCTGTTGAGCACAGAGCGGCAGGGTTAACAGCGCTCCCATTGCCACAGTTACACACCATTTGCGCATAGTTTCCTCCCTAAAGGTTCGTGAGAATGCCTTCATTTCCATGCATTTCCCCCTTGGACCATCCGCGGTGCTAGATGGGAGCCACAGGAAAATTCCCCGCGCTCGGCTTATTCCTCATTAGTGAGGTTCCGCAACTAACCTCACTTGCTCAACGCCAGGCCCAGATGGAACAAGTCGCTGCGGCCCAAAGCATATTCCACAAGTTCATCATTCTGCAAGTATTTCGTGGCTGCCCTTCTTGCCCTTCTGGGCGCTCCCGATCCTCCCTTTTTCAGACCATTTGGCGATACTTCTTTCTCCGTTTGCGCTACACTCCTTTCTTCCGTGAACCCGACCATCGCCATTGACCTCGATTGGGCCGGCCATCGTCGTTCGATTGCCTCCGCCCTCTTGCGCTCCGAAAACAGCGTGGCGCTCATTGATCCCGGGCCTGCCTCTACTCTCCCCACTCTTTATGAACAGCTCGCTCGGCACGGTCTCTCGGTTTCCGACCTCAATTCCATCCTCCTGACTCACATCCATCTTGACCACGCCGGTGCCACTGGGTCGCTCGTCCGCGAAAATCCTCGCCTTCGAGTTTACGTCCACTCCCGTGGCGCTCCTCACCTGATTGACCCTTCCAGACTTCTTCACAGCGCCTCGCGCTTATATGGGGACGACATGCAGCGCTTGTTCGGCGAATTCCTGCCCGTTCCTCCCTCTAATCTTCATGCGCTGGAGGGCGGCGAAGTCCTCGCCTTAGGTCCTCGGCAACTCCAGGTGCTCTATACACCCGGCCATGCTTCCCACCACGTCACCTACTTCGATCTCGCTGAACGAATCGCCTTTGTTGGTGATACCGCAGGGATCTCGATCGAGGGTCACCCTTTCATTCTTCCGGCCACTCCCCCTCCGGATATCTCCTTCGAACTTTGGGACGCCTCTCTCGACGCCATCGCTGGCCTTCATCCGCAAAGGCTCTTTCTCACCCACTTCTCCTTTTCCAACGATCCCTCCCTCCATATCGCCCGCTACCGCGAGCGCCTCCATCTCTGGCGCGATCTTTCTGCTAGTATCCTGGCCCGTGATCTCGGTGAATCCGCTTCCATGCACCGCTTTGCCCAGGAAGTTGCCGCTGAGGCCGCGCAATTCCTTTCCCCTGACGAAATCTCCGACTATGTTTTTAATGGCGCACTACACCTGTCCTGGCTCGGCCTGGTTCGCTATCACCGCAAACGCAACGAAGCACCGAAGCAGCCACTCTCACAGTGAATGGACTCCGGTAGAGTTTTCCTAAATCTCTCGTTGGTGGGCAGAGGTCTATTCAGTCAGCAGATTTGTGCAATCCGTATTCCTGGTGCAGAATTCGCAGTGCCGCCGCAACCGATTTTTCCTCGATTACAAACGAAATGTTGGTCTCGGACGACCCTTGGGCGATGGCAATAATGTTTATTCCCTCTTTCCCCATCGCGTTGAACGTCTTGCCCGCAATCCCCGGGGTGCCGCACATGTTCTGTCCCACCACGGCCACAATCGCAATCTGCGGATCTACTCTGATGTGCTCCACCTTATGATGGGCCAAGTCGTGTGCAAATTCCTCGCGCAGTGCCTCCACAGTCCTCTGCGCATCCGCGGATGACACGCCGAAACAGATGTCGTTCTGAGAAGAGGACTGGGAGATGAGCAACACGTTCGCTCTTACTTCCGATGTCGTCGAAAACGTGCGCCCCGCCACGTCTGGCAATCCCACAATTCCCGGCCCGCCCACGCTGATGAGCGTCACATCCCGGATCGCCGTCAATGCTTTTACGCCTCCGCCAATGCTTTGCCCTTTGGGAGTAATCTTTGTCCCTGATTTGTCCGGGGCAAAGCTGTTTCGGATCCACACGGGTATCGCCGCCTGGACCACCGGCCTCAACGTTTTCGGATGCAGCACTTTTGCCCCGAAATACGCCAATTCCGCCGCTTCACGGTAGGAAATCTCCGGAATCGTTTGTGCTTCCGCCACCAACCTCGGGTCCGCCGTCAGCACTCCATCCACATCCGTCCAAATGATCACTTCATCCGCATCCAGCGCTGCGCCAAGAATTGTCGCGGAATAGTCGGAGCCTCCTCGGCCAAGCGTGGTGAGTTCTCCCTCCGGCGTGGCTCCCAGGAAGCCCGTTACCACCGGTACAATTCCACGCTCCAGTAACGGCAGCAGCCGAGCGTGCGATTTTCCCTTGGTCCAATCCATCTGTGGTTCCGCGCCTCCGTGAAACGCGTCCGTCACGATCAATTCCGTCGCTTCAACCGCTTCGCTTTGCAATCCCAGTTCCCTTGCCGCCGCAGCGACCAGTGGAGCTGATAGACGCTCTCCCAGACTGGAGATCGCGTCCAATGTCCGCGGCGAGAGCTCCCTTAACAGCGCTGTTCCTTCGCAGAACCGGCGCCCTTCCGCCAGAACCGCTTCCATCCTTTGCCGTACGCGCTCGCGTTCTTTTTCGCTCTTTACCAGGCTGGTCAGCGTGGCTTCATGCTGTGTGCTCAGGGCGTCCATGACCGCACTCGCGCCACCCGCATTTCCCGTCTGCGCAGTCTTCGCTGCTTCGATCAATCGATTCGTCACCCCACTCATCGCCGACACAACTGCCACGCATCGACCCTCTCCTGCGCCCTTGGCGATGATCTTCGCCGCCCTTGCAATACACTCTGCATTGCCGACGGACGTACCGCCAAACTTCATCACTTGCAGCCGAGTACTCATCTCACTCCATTCGCCCGCTGACGTTTTAACCGCCCAATCATCGCGCGGCTCTTTCTTCTATTCTATATTCTATTGCCTGCTCCTCTTTGCTCCGTTGATTCCATTTGTCAAATTTCCCAATGTGCCACATCCGTTTCTTCGCTCTGGGCCTCGGGGCCACTTGCGTCAGCTTGAATCGAGCAAAAATCGGAATATGCTTGCTGTACGCCAGAAGTGGCCGCAACACACGGAGGACTCTGTGCTCCAGCAATCTTCGCTTCTCGGCAATAACCCATTTGCAGTACTGACAGCTATTGTTGCTCCTGCCATTCTGACCAACGCTTCGTCGGTCCTCGCCCTTGGTACCAGCAACCGCCTTGGTCGCGTGGTGGATCGCACTCGCGTGGTGTACTCCGACCTCGCTGCCGCCGCACCGGCGTCGGTGGAGCAAACGGAGTGGACAGAGCAACTCACGGCGCTGCGGACGCGGGCGGAGATGCTGTTGCAGGCGTTGCGCCTGTTTTATGCGGCACTTGGATTGTTTGCCTCTTCGGCCCTGGTTTCGGTGGGGGGCTCGATCGCCATTTACTACGGCCAGAAGCTGCTATTCGAGGTTGCGGCTGGGTTAGCGGTCCTTACGGGTGCTTCCGCCGTGGTTGGGCTTGCGGTGGGCTGCACACTCATGGTGCGCGAGACGCGGCTGGCGGTACAGAGCCTGTCCAAAGAAGCCAAAATCCGCATCCATCAACGGGGTGCTACCGGGGCGCGCACGCCATAACAGCCGCGTTATGAAAAAGATGAGCGAGGGGCCACTTCAAGCTGAGCGCTTATAGTAGTGCAAGGCGTCTGACATGCTTTCAAAATCCAGCCCACCAATTTTGGAAACGTACTGGCAAGTCCCACAGGTTTGTTCATGGTCCTCGAGCCGCGTGTTGGCCCGCTCGTAATTTGCCTGGAGACGTTCGAGTTCCATGCCTGCGCTTTTGTCGGCGGAGGAAGCTCGTTCAATGAGTGTGCGGCGTTGCTGCAAAGCAGCCAAAGCTTCCTGACATTGTTCGACCAGGAATTGGTACTCCGGGCAAACCCCGGACCGGGTGGCAACCGCTGTTGTCATGGGGCCCCCTTCCTAGCTATGGGCATGCCGTGCGGCAGTTCGGTAAGTGGCAAGTTCCCCCGTGCTGCGGGCGGACGAAAGGCGGCAGCGGAGGGTTTACAGTTCACAGTGGGCAACCGCCAGTCCAAGGCAATTTCCGCGCGCAGGTTGCAATGCGCGGCAGGAGGAAGAGGGTAGCGGAAAGCTCGGGCCCGAGAAGCGTGGCAGGTAGAGGCTCGTGGGCGAGAGGGAAGGCCCGGGGTAGCGCCAAGCGGGGAGGCGAAGGAGAGGCCGATAGCGAGCTGTGGCAGAGGCATAAGAATGGGTGCTCCCAAAACGCGCAATGCCATGCTAACTGAATGAGAGTGTCACGCAATGGTACTCAAGGACAGGTACGGGAGGGCGCGGAAAATGGGGCTGGGAAGCTAGGCAGAACGGAAAAAGAGAAGAGCGGACCCACCCCTTGCAAAACCCGCAAAAGGTGAGCCACCCCGAAGGTTTTATCGCGCATGAAAGCTACGCCACCGGCCAGCGGCTTCGTTCTAACGCACAACCGGTAAGCGTGAATGAGGCCCCTGACAAACGTGTCCGGACATGCGGAAAGAACTCTCTTTTAATCTCTCTCCAGCAAATCGGCAGCAAACCTATGCGCCAGTTCGATCTCGGCGCCATGTGAAGACCGTATTTACTCCATAATTCCAAACCGAGCTGATAGCCATGCCGGAAATTCCTGCTAGATACCAAGGCGCCCCGGACTTAAAAATGAGCTGTGCAAAGCTGACATTGGTTAACGCTCCGACTGAACACGCCAAATAGAACGTGAGCAGCCCCTTTACCAGACGCCACCCCTTGAGCCGACGGTCCCTGAAGGTAACGAGGTTATTCAGGAGGAAATTGAAGGTCATTGCCAAGATTGTTGCCAGGGTTTGTGAAAGGGCAAAATCCGCGTGCACCCGGTAATAGAGAAGTCCCAAAGTGGCAAGGTGAATAACGAGGCCAAGAGAGCCGACTAACACAAAAATGGCAAACCTCGTCGGAACGTATTGCCCGACGACCTTGTCCACCAATAAGTAGAGGTACTCCCATTCCGCGTTCGCATCGAGCTTGCTCTTGCCTCGCTGCCGAGCGCGAAAATGATATGGTACCTCTTCAAGCCTTATGGGCCGCGGACTGGATGCAATTAGATCGAGTAGTATCTTGAAGCCAGATCCCGTTAAATGATGGACGACCTCCCGGAAGAATGCGCGATCAACAAGGAAGAATCCGCTCATTGCGTCTGACACCTCGCAATGGCGCATCAAGCGTCCTATTTTGGTCCCGAGATTACTTAGCCAGACTCGCGAGTGTGAAAAGTCGCCCATACTTCCTCCAGCGATCTTGCGGCTTCCCACGACTATGTCCAGCCGTTCTGACTTGATCCGGCGCAGCATTTCAGGAAGGATCGTTTCATCGTGCTGCAAATCCGCATCCAAGACTGCAATGTATGGCGCAGGAGTCGACAGCATTCCCTCGATGCACGCGGATGAAAGACCGCGCCGGCCAATGCGCTCGAGAACGCGAACGCGCCGGTTAGTAACAGCGACCTTACGGATGATTTCGGCTGTCCCGTCCGGTGAGTTGTCATCCACGAAGATTACTTCCCACTCAATTCCAAGGAGCACTGTCTCCAGCGCAGCAAGCAAGTGGGCAATGTTTTCCCGTTCGTTGTACGTCGGGACCACCACGGCGAGTTCAACGGGTGGTCCTAACGAGGAGACATCGAGGGGCAGACTGATGGCGGTTGGATGACTGACGATTCGAAGGCGATCTGCTGTCTTTGTCATTTTAACGTGCTCAGGCCGGCATCGCGGGTAGAAGGCGGCCATGACGCTAAAGCAGAACAAGCCAGGATGGTAAGGAGTGGGTCAATAGGATGACGGAAGCCAGGATCGACATGGGTCACGTAGTATGGGGCGGGAAAGGAAAGAATGACGAGCAAATAGGGCATGGCGATCACGGGTGTCCCGCGAAATGCCTTGTACAGACCCGCCAGCGAAAGGAACGTGAACGATGAAAGGAAAACGATATTCTCGGGGTCCAGCGGCTCCTGCCGCAGATACTCGCTGTTAAAACTCCAGAAGCCGGTCCACATAAATACGACCCGGCGAATCGACCGCAGCACGTAAGTTCCCGGATGCGTTTCGATGAAGGCAAGCGCCAGCTTCCGCTTCTCTGCCATGTAGCGCAGCTCTCCCAGACGCTGAAGGTCCTCCACCTCCTTGGTGCTCCGCGCCGGGTGAACGCTGCCATTCCACCAGTGCAAATCGTCTCCTAGATTTCCGACGCAGACTTCCATCCAGAAACCGTCCTTGAAGAAAACTGGCGTGTGAAAGGTCCGGAAGTTGCGAATCAACCAGGGAGCAACTGTGACCATCAGCGCGAGCGTACCGGCCGTAGCTGCTCGTGCCCAGTGTTGCGATTGCTGCGCCAGGCGATGGCAAATCCATGCGCCGAGAAATGGCACGATCCCCAGGATCACTGGATTGGTGAGCGCAGAAAAACCAAACAGAACCCCAAAGCCCGCCCAGGCCCAAATCCGATCAGACGATTCCAGATGCAGTCCGCACCAGAAGATCAGGACCACAAGGAGAGCGCAGAAGGAGTGATACCACATGTCGTTCGTCGAAAAATACACCGCGTATGGGAAAAACGCCCAGGCCCAGGCAGCCCATTTTGCCGTTCGAAGCCCGAAACTCATCTGCGCGACAAAAAAGATGGGCACGCAAGTGAGAGCCGAAAACAGAGAATTGAGCGTCAGAAACGCCAGTGCCGAAGCCTTCGTGCAGACTCCGAAGACAGCGAAAACGCCGCCAAGAAGATAGGGAAAAACGGGAGTGAGCAGCGCAGTCGGCCCCGTGTCGGCCCGATAAGGATTCGCGAGCCCGTGCCCCGCAGCGATCGACCGAGCCAAACGCCCGATCTCGTACCCAAATTCCCAGTGGTCGCGCCCGGGGTCGAGAAAGCCCTTATAAGTAAAGCCCACCACAATCAGGCGCAACCCAAGAGCCACCAGCACGGAGCAGAACAAAGTACGGCGAACGTGAGCATCTTGCGCAGCCACGCCATCTCTGAGTCTCATATCGCTACCGGTTGGATACCGTTTGACTCCGGCGGGTGGCCTGGGCGCCGGTGCTCGGTCCTCTTTTTTTCCTAGCCTTTGGCATCGTTCGGCGAAGTGTACCACCACTATAGCTGGACGAAGCGTTATAATACTGATGGGCACCCAACGCCGTCTTAACGGCAAAACTTTGGCCACGCGGCACAGGCCACCCTCCTATTTCAGAAACATGGTAAATATTCATTAAGTGTTACCGATTATGGCAATGGTTGTTCGGGAAGAACAGCGCAGAATCCGGTGTGACGCCCGCCATTGACTTTTATTCGCGGTAGTTCCAAGCTTCCGGCGGTGGGAGTTTCCCACACCGCTACGTGAAGAGCGCATGAATCTGCATGTGCGGGTAATTGAATGCCGGTAGAGAGATTGTTGCCAGGGAGTGCCATGGGCATCCTGGACGTGAGTTTGTACAGTTTGCGGCCGACGTCCTGCAAGGCAATTCGCTGCCCGAGGGCGAGTCTCCAATTCAGAGCGCTAGCCAGGTACAGATTCCCATTCTCACGTTTCGCTGTTGTCTCGAAGGCGAAGGGCCGCATGGCGCACGGGAAAGAAACATCCCCCGGCTCTTTGAGAGAAGCGCTTCTTTCTCAGCAGGCTTCGTCCACGCAAGTGAGAATGCTCCGCGCCGGGTTCAGCTCCGTTTCGACGGGAGCATCCGAGCGGGGCGTTATCCATGCAAAGACATGGAGTCCCGTAGCTTTGATTGCAAAGGGGAAGTCATGGAAAAGACGCAAGTTGTAATCATAGGTGGAGGCGCAACGGGCGCTGGCATCCTGTGGGATCTGTCACTGCGAGGTATCCCGGCCGTTCTCCTGGAGCAACGGGACCTGGCCAATGGGGCTACCGGGCGCTGCCATGGACTGTTGCATTCCGGAGGCCGGTATGTGGTTAAGGATGCGGAAGCGGCAAGAGAGTGCGTTTCCGAAAACAAGATCCTCAAATACATTGCGCCGCATTGTGTTCAAGACACCGGGGGTCTGTTTGTCCAGTACCGCCAGGACGATCCGAAATACTTCGACCAGTGGTTCGAGTCCAGCAAGAAGAACGACCTTCCCAGCGAGCGGATTTCGGCGGGTGAAGCGCGCGAACTGGAACCGAACCTGCCTAAGGACATCCTTGGCGCGTTCACATGTCTCGACGGCCATGTGCAAGTTTTTGAACTCACGTTGTCGAACATCGAATCGGCAGTGGCACGCGGTGGGCGGTACAAGACGTACTGCGAGGTCCGGGCGATTGATATGGAGAACGGGCAGGTAAAGGGCGTGCGCTGCCGCGATACGCTGACCGGCGAAGAGAGCTATATCGGGTGCGAGATTGTGATCAACGCCGCCGGGGGCTGGGCGCAGAAGGTGGCGGAAATGGCCGGCGTGGAAGTCCCGGTGCGCTGTGATAAGGGCACGTTGCTGGTGCTGAATCATCGCCTTTCGGCGCGGGTGATCAATCGCTGCCGCAAGGCGGGAGATGCGGACATCCTGGTTCCGGCGGGGCCGGTCTGCATTCTAGGTACGAGCTCCATTACGGTGCCGGGGCCGGAAGGACTGACTGTATCGGAGGAAGAGATTCAGCACTTGCTCGATCTGGGAATCGAACTTGTGCCGGCGCTAAGGGAGGCGCGCATAATGCGCATCTTCTGTGGGGTTCGCCCGCTGTACGTTCCCCCCAGCGCCAGCAAAGCCGGTGGGCGCGAGATCAGCCGCGGATTCGCGCTGCTGGATCATGAGTCACTGGAACACGTGAAGGGATTTGTCTCCATCGTTGGCGGCAAGCTGACCACCTACCGGCTGATGGCCAAGGCGGTTTGTGACCTGATCGCCACGAAGCTGGGAGTGGACGTGCCCTGCACGACGCATGAGACTCTGCTGCGTCCGCATCGCGATGAAGCGGCAGTGCGCAAGGCGCATAAGCTGCTTCCGCTTCCGGTCGTGGAGATGACGGATAAGCGGCTGGGCCCAAACCTGGCGAAGATCGTGAGCGCGATCGAGACTCGTCCGGAACTGGCGGAAGTGATCTGCGAGTGCGAACTGGTGACGCGCGCGGAGTTGGAGTTTGTACTGGGAAGCGAAACTTCTATGCCCGCCAAAACTATCAATGACGTGGGGCGACGCACCCGCCTGGGTTTTGGTACTTGCCAGGGCACATTCTGCGGCTACAAGGCGATGCTGGCCGGGTACCAAACGCATCGCTGGAACGCTGCCGAAGCCTCGGCGCAGTTTGAACAATATCTCGACGAGCGCTGGAAAGGGCAGTCGTGGATCAAGCAAGGCAAGCAGGTGGAGCAGCTCTACCTGAGCCACGACCTGTTCGGTGTCGCATACAACTTTCACGGTCAGGAAGGCAGGTGAGGAACGTGGCAAGCAATCATTTTGATCTTATCGTGGCAGGCGCCGGAATCTCCGGAATCACCAGCGCGGCAGCGGCGGCCAGCCGGGGACTGCAGGTTGCGCTGGTCAGCTCGGGGCCTGGCTCTTTTGTGTTCGGTGCGGGATGCGTCGAAGTGCAAAACATGGATCGCGACACACCCTCGCTGGGGGAAGCGCTGGATTTCTTCTGTAACTTGACAGAGCTTGCGGGTTGCGGCTTCCGTGGCGGGATCGAAGAAAAGCGATACCTTCCCACCATTCTCGGCTGCTTCCAGAGGGTTTCGCTAGCTCCGTTCTACATGTGGAACGGCGACCCTTCGGCGGCGAGCCAGGTGGCCGTGGTTGGCATTCGGGGACTGTCTTCTTTCGATTGCAATTTTGTTGCTGAGCGGCTTGCCTTTCACGCCACTCAACTCGGGCAAAATACGACCTACACCGCACACGAAATTAAGCTCTCGACCGCAGCCGATACGGTTCCGGGGACGTTGCAGTTTGGCAATCGTTATGACCGGGATCCGCGCTTCCGCGAGGAGCTGCGGAACGCCCTCCTGCCGATTGCCGCGAAAGCAGACCTTATAATCCTGCCCGGAATTCTTGGACTTAAGTCGGGGCGGAACGAGATCGAGGGGCTGGAAAAGCAACTCGGCTGCATGATCTGTGAGCTGCCGACGTTGCCGCCCTCGATTCCAGGCATAAGGTTGTTCAATCGCCTGGAGGCGCATCTGCGCCGGGCCGGCGTGGAATTCTTCACCGGATTCCCAATCCAGCAGCTTCAGATTGAAAACGGACATTGCAAAGGCGTTCTGCTGGACACTCCGGCAAGGCCGTTGAAGCTGTCGTCGGAGACGCTGATTCTTGCCACCGGACCATTCTCGGGGAAACTGCTGGGAACGTCATTTGCCGGGGTCAACCACGATCTTCATCCCGTGGACGCAAACGGTGCAGTCATTGCGGATAATGTTTTCACCGTAGGCGCTATGTTGCGGGATAGCAGTGCCCGCGAACTCAACGCCACGGCAATTCTCACCGGCTACGTCGGCGGGATGCTTGCAGCAGGAGTAGGAGTCCAATATGCGCACTGATGACGTCTCGCTCGACAACTGTTTGAAATGTTCGGACTGCAACACCGCCTGTCCGGTAGTGACCGCCCATCCGGCTTTCCCCGGCCCCAAACGGCTTGGTCCTGAGCTGGAGCGTTTGCGGCGCGAGGGAATTCATTGCGACAGCGATTGGGTCGAGTACTGTCTGAGCTGCCATCGCTGCGACCTGGTTTGCCCGAATGAAGTGAACGTCTCCGAACTGATCGCGCGGGCCAAGGCCACACACAAGAAGTCCCCCGGCCGCAAACGGCGCGACCACTTGCTGGCTCGTCCCGGACTGCTCGGCAAGCTGGGCACGATCGCACCGGGAATCACCAACTTCTCGCTGGGGCTGAAGCCGGTTCGCCTGCTCATGTCGATGTTCATGGACATCACGCCGGAGCGTAAGTTCCCGGCCTACAGCAATGCCCCGCTGCGCGCTCCCGAGGCGGCGGTGAATCAAGGCGAGCGCGTCGTGTTCTTCCCCGGCTGCTTCATTAAGTACAACCAGCCGGAGCTGGGCTGCCACGTTTTGCAGTTGTTACAACTGAACGGCTTTAAGCCGGAGGTCGCCGACGCCGGGTGCTGCGGAGTACCCTCGCTGGCGAACGGCGATCCGGTGGAAGCCCGCGAGCGCGCCAAGGCCAACGTCAACAGCATGGTGGAGGCCGTGGACGCCGGGGCGCGCATCGTGACCGCCTGCTCCAGTTGCGGACACATGCTCAAGACTGGCTTCGCCCGCATGTTGGAGGGAGACGCAGAGCTTGAGAAGAAGGCCGACAGAATCGCCGCCAACACCTTCGATCTCGCTGAGTTGCTGATGGCTCAGCAGGACGCAGGCAAGCTCAACACGCACTTCGGGCCGGCGGCCGACAAGCTGAAGCTCGCCTATCACGCGCCTTGCCATCAGAAATCGCAGGGCATCGGGCGTCCGTGGTACCACCTGCTGCGGCAGCTTCCGGGAGTGGAGATTGCGGACCTTAACGCGGGTTGCTGTGGAATGTCCGGAACGTTCGGCTTCAAAGAAGAGAAGTATCCGGTCTCACTAGAGGTGGGCAGCGAGCTGTTTGCGGGGATTCGCGCAAGCGCGCCGCAGGCAGTGGTCACCGAGTGCGCCACCTGCCAGATGCAAATCGAGCACGGGACGGGCGTCAGGGCAATGCATCCGGTAGATATTCTGCTGAATGCATACAAGAATGGGGCAAAGAATTAGAGGCTTTCCGCGGGCTTCCGGGTTCCCGCCGGCCGGCAGAACTTGACGTTTTCATTCTGTGCGGGAATGTATTTTCATTGTTCTTCTTATTTCCTCCGCTCCCTCGCGCATGGGGGAGCGGAGCTTTTTTTTGGTGGCAGCTCTCGGGTAGCGCAGCCGGAATCAGCCGGTGGTGGAGGAGGAAGGTTCAGGGGTGGCGGAAGCAGCGGGGGTGACGGAAGCGGCGGGAGTGGCGAGGGCGGCGAAGCGGGCGGAGAGGGCTTCGGCGAGAAGCTCGATCATCTTTTTCGCGCTGGAACCATTGGGATCTTTGTCCGGATTGTACTGGGCGACATCCAGACCGAGAAGATTCTTGTGCTTCACGAACTCGGTGAAGGAGGCTTGGACATCGGCGAAGGAGAGGCCACCACTGGCGGGGAGATTGGTCGCCGGAAAATCTTCCTGGGCAATAACGTCGAGGTCAAGATGGAGCATGAATTCGCGGGCATCGGCGTGGAGTTGCGTGAGGGCGTTTTGCGCGGCGGCGATTGCGCCCTTCGCTTGAATGTCAGCGGCGTAACTGTGGCGCATGGGAGAGCGGGAGAGAAACTCCCGTTCGGGAGGATCGACGCGCTCGAGGCCGTAGATGACGGTATCGGGCTCCCGCACGAGCGGGGGTTCGCTCCAGAAACGGACGAGCTCCGGTGAGCCCTTGCCGATAATGCTGGCCAATACCATGCCGTCGAGCCGGCCGGAAGGAGTGCTGGCGGGCGTGTTCAGGTCCGCGTCGCGATCGAACCAGACGAGGCTGATGTGCTTGTAGTAGCGGCGCGCGCCGGTCAGCAATCCGATGCTCTGAACGCAATCTCCGCCCAACACGAGAATCAGGCCACCCGATTTGGCCGCAAGTTCGGCCCGTGGCTTCAGGTCATTGAGAGCGGCGACGATTTCGGGAATATTGCGGACGCGTTTGTGCTCTTCGTCGTCGGCAAAAAGGCGCGGCGCGCAATCGCCGAGATCGGTGACTTCATAGCCGATTGACCGCAAGCGTTCGATGAGCCCGGCGGCGCGAAGGGCGGCCGGGGCTTTTTCGCTGCCTAGGCCGAAACCGGCCGCGCTGGATGGTGCGCCGATGAGGGCAATCTTCTTCGGCTGACGGACGATTTTGACCGCCAAAGTGCGCTCCTTGTGCAGCGATAGAATGCACCGGGCTCCGGCAACGACGCCGGGAACTCCCCTGCCCGGCAAAGCAAAACCCGTTGCGACGCAGCCGCGAGAGGCTGTCAGCGGCGCGGCGCCGGCGCGATGGTGGCGAGCTCCGGAGGCAGCGTGAAGCGCACGTCCTCGCGGATCAGGTCCAGATCACGCTGGTCCGTAAAACCGAATTGCGCCAGACGCTCGCTGACCTGCTCGACAAGCACTTCCGGCGCGGAAGCTCCGGCGGTGAGGCCGATGCGGCGCACACCTTCGAGCCATGAGGGATCGATGTGGGTGGCGGAGTCGATGAGCCGGGCTTTCACGTCGAGGCGCTCGGAAAGCTCCACCAGACGATTGCTGTTGGAGCTGTTCTGCGAGCCCACGACGAGGATGAGGTCGACGTCCTTTGCGACGTGCTCGACCGCCTCCTGGCGGTTTTGCGTGGCGTAACAAATGTCGTCGCTGGCTGGGCCAAGGATTTTGGGGAATCGCTGGCGGAGGCGGGCCACAATTTCCTGCGTGTCGTAAAGGCTGAGGGTAGTCTGCGTGAGGAACGCGAGCTTATCGGGATCCTCGACTTCGAGGGCATCGACGGCGGCGGTGGAATCAACGACCAACGTGCGGTCCGGAGCCTCACCGGAAGTGCCGATGATTTCCTGGTGATCCCTGTGACCAATGAGAATTATGGTGCGCTTTTCGCGGGCGAATTTGAGGGCCTCGAGGTGGACTTTGGTCACCAGGGGGCAGGTGGCGTCGATGACTCGAAGCGAACGCTCCTTAGCTTCCTGGCGGACCGTAGGAGGCACGCCATGGGCGCTGAAAACCAGCACAGAGCCCGCCGGAACTTCGGTGATGGTTTCGACGAAAATGGCGCCGCGACGGCGGAGTTGCTCGACAACGTAGGTATTGTGCACGATCTCGTGGTGCACGTACACCGGCGCGCCGTAGGCTTCCAGAGCCAGTTCGACGATATCGACGGCGCGGACAACGCCGGCGCAGAATCCGCGGGGGCGGACGCGAAGAAGGGTTTTGGCCTCAGAATGCACTAGCATTCATTTCCTAAACTGCTGAATTTGCAAAAGTCTATCATACCAAAGCCAGCATTGAACCGCATGATTTCCCTCCAACGGGCCTAAAGAGACGGAAAGATTGGTAAATATTAATAAAAGCGTAGTGCGCCCAGGACCGTAATGGGATAGAATCCGCCACTAACCCATTTGTCATCTGCAAACGGGCGGAGTTCGTGCGAAACCTGTCGTGCTTCGGCGCGGGACCGTTTCCGCTCAGAAGCATCCCAAACTTGAAATCTCGCGCCGTGTCTCGGTTACGATCCTTCGGGGCGCAAACGACGCGCCCCTGAGGATGGCAATGTGTCCCTATGTTCAAATAACGGGCAAAATTGCATCTCGTAAGAAGGCCCGACTAAGGAGCTCTTTGCATGTACCGATTCGAGAATCGACGGAGAAGCGAGCGCGTGACGCTATGCATGAGAGTGCTCGTGATAGCGGAGAACGAGGAACGCAAGCAAATTCAGGTAGAGGCCCAGACGCAGGTCGTGAATGCCCATGGAGGCCTGCTGAAGATGAAGCAACACCTGCGCGTGGGACAGTCGTTCCTGCTGCACAATCCCCGGAGTCGCCAGGAAATGAGCTGCCGGGTGTCGCGCATCGAAGATGAGGAAATGGAGTTTTGCAGGGTGGCGTTTGAGTTTGACCGGCCCGGGCCGTATTTCTGGCCCATTGTGTTTCCTCCCGCCGACTGGGCGTTTCCGGGGTAGAGTAGAGGCGGTCGAAATTACGGCCAACTTTTTGCCGCAATTGGTGTTTCTTATTGTGGGGAGGTATCAGACGTGGAACTGGGAAAACGGACTGTAAGTGCAGGGTTGATGACAGCCGTGCTGATGAGCGGTCTAGTACTAGCTGGCTGCGACGATAACGTTGAGGTGTTGCGGGATCCGGACGTCAAGATTGCCAAGGGGATGACGTGGGCGTGGAGGCCGACGACGCCACCACCGGCGAAAGCGGAGCGCACTCCCGATGGCCGACAGGTGGTATCGCGAGACGTCATCGCACCGGCACCGCAACAACAACACCTGGAAAGCAACCGGGACTGGAACACCGAAGCCAATCGCAACCAGTTGAAGGAGGCGATTGAGCGGGCACTGAAATCCAAAGGACTGGCTCAAGTGAATGACCCGGCGACTGCGGATTTCCTGGTGGATTATCACGTGGCGGTGAAGACGCATAAGGTCACCGTAGGAGAAGTGTACCCTGGCTGGGGATGGTGGGGCTGGGGATGGGGCCCGCCGGAAGTGGGATATCGGACAGTGAGGTTCCAAGAGGGGACGTTCGTGCTGGATCTGGCGCTGCGGAATCCCAAGAAGTTGGCGTACCGCGCCATCAGCCAAAAAGAATTGAAGAACAAGCCGACGATTACGCCCGATCAGGCGGAACAGGCGGTCAATCATCTATTGAAAGAATTGAAGGTCCAGTAGAAAAAGCACAAGTAGAAAAGGCAAGGCAGTTTTGGAAAGACAAAAGCCGGGATGGGTCGAAGCAACGGCCCCTCCCGGTTTCTTGTATTCCTGTGATACTCCTTCTTAGGTCAATCCCCGTTTATTGCGGCTTGGCCTGTGGCGGCGCCTGAGGCTGCGCTTCAGGCTGAGCTTGTGGTTGTGCCTGAGGCTGAACCTGAGGCTGCGCTTGGGGTTGGGTCTGGGGCTGTGCCTGGGGTTGAGCTTGTAATGGTGACTGAGGCTTAGGCTGAGCCTGGGGTTGAGCTTGTGGTTGTGCCTGAGGCTGAGCCTGTGGTTGCGCTGGCGGCGTCTTCGGTTGGATGGAAATCAACTCCACCTCAAAAACGAGCGTTTCATTGGGGCCAATCGGACCACCTCGTGGCGTGCCTGCCTCACCGTAGGCCAGATCCGATGGAATGAAAAGCTGCCACTTGGATCCGACAGGCATGAGCTGGAGAGCTTCAGTCCAACCCTTGATTACCCCGGTTACCGGGAATTTAGCAGGCTGGCCGCGCTTGTACGAGCTATCAAATTCCGTGCCGTCAAGATGCGTGCCCCGGTAGTTGCAAGTCACGGAGTCGCCGACCGTGGGCTTCGGGCCAGTGCCGGGCTGCAAGATTTTATATTGAAGGCCGCTGGGCAGCACCACCACGCCATCCTTCGCTTTGTTGGTCGCCAGAAAGGTTTCGCCTTCCTTCTTATTTTTCGCTGCGGCGGCATCGTGGAGTTCCCTCTGGCGCTTACGGACGTCGCTCTGGAGGGCGACGATAACGTCCTGGGATTCCTTATCCGTAAGGAGCGGTTCTTTGCCCGCCAAGGCATCTTTCAAGCCACGAGCGAGGATGCCGGCGTCGACATCGATTTCATCCTTCTTCAGATTTTCCTTCAGTCCCTTTCCAACGTTCATGCCGATCGCGTAGCTGGCTTTTTCCTTCTGGGTCTTCAAAACTAGCGGAGCCGGCCCCTTTTTCGCAGCCGTCGTTCCGGGCTTCGCTGCAGGCGCATTTTGGGTTTTCGGCGCGGCCGGGGCCGCGGCCGGCGCTGCGGGTGGATTGGTCGAGGGCGCGGAGGACTGTTGAGCGAAACTGATCCCGCAGAGCAGCGTTCCGGCCAGGGAAAGTGTCAGGACACGTAAGTTTGTCTTTGGCATTTTCGTATTGTCACACTGATGAAGGTACGGCGCAAATGAAGATTGAGTAAGTGATGACGCATGGTGGAACTCGAGCGGTAAGGCTGGTATGGTCTTGAAATGCTGCTATTGGAAAACAAAGTTGCGTTGATTACAGGGTCGGGGCGCGGGATCGGGCGCGCAACGGCGAAATTGTTTGCCAAGGAGGGTGGCCGCTACACAAAATTGCCGTTCGTGACTCTGAGCAATGAAAAATGCAATCTAGCGGAAATCGTTTTTGAAGACGGCGCCGGACTTCATGACGAATTTGACACGCTGGAGTTCCGTGATGTCCTTAAGGGGATCGCCGGAAACGGCCACCAAGTCGGCCCACTTTCCTGCCTCGATGGTGCCCATTTTGTCGCTCCAGCCGAGGAGCTCGGCGGCGGTGGTGGTTCCGGTGCGTATGGCTTGCATCGGCGTCATGCCATATTTGACGTAGTATTCGAATTCCTTGGCTTCGTTCACGTCTCTCCAGTCGAAGCCGCCGGCGTCGGTGCCTAGAACGATCTTTACACCCTTTTTCAGGGCTAGCTGGAACGCCGCCTTTTCGGTTTCGACCATCTTCGGCCAATTGCCCTGGCGCCCGGAGGCGACATACGCGCCAACCATGATGGTGGGGACCCAGTAGATGCCGCGGCGGGCCATTTCTTCCATTTGCGGTTCGGTAAGCCCATCACCATGCTCGATGGTGTCGGCGCCTGCCCTGAGCGCGGCGGAAATGCCATCGTTGCCGATGGCGTGCGCGGCAACTTTTTTGCCGATGCGATGTGTTTCATCGACGATGGCTTTGGCCTCTTCGTCGGTGAAATTGACGTGGCTGTGCAGCACGCCGTCGGGTCCGTAAAAATAGCCGTGGTCGGAGTAGTACTTGATCCAGTCGGCACCATACATGGCCTGCTCGCGGACCGCCTTTCTCGCGCCGTCAGCGCCGTCGACATATTGCACCCCGGTTGGAACCTTGAGTTCCCAGGAATAACCGAGGAGCGGGTACATGCCGGTGGGAGTCATGGCCCTGGTGGCGACTTGCATGTGCGGGCCGGGGACTTCGCCATTGGCGATGGCCTGCTTGACGTCCACATCGGCGTACATCGCGCCTTCGGTTTCGAGGTCACGCAGGACCGTGAAACCATGGGAGAGAGCAATCTGCGCATTGCGTGCGGCGAGGATGGCTCGGTAGGGAATAGACTGCTTGAGAAGTTGCTTGTCGTAGTCTTCCTCGGTGACGTCTCCCTGGAGTAGGACATGCGTGTGCGCATCGACGAAGCCGGGGAGGACGGTGGCGCTCGAAAGATCGATCAGTTCCACGCCAGCGGGCGCGGGTCCGCCCGGAGTGACGCTGACGATCTTGTCGCCTTCGACGAGGATCAGGACATTCGAAATGGGGGCGTCGCTTTTGCAATCGATCAGGCGCCCGGCGCGAATGGCGACCCGCCTCGGGGCTGGTGGAGAAGATTGCTGGGCGACAACGAGGGTGCTCGAAGCCAAGAGGAGAAATGCGACAGCAAAAAGCTTCAGGCGATTCGGTCCAATCATGGATGCCTCCCGTGAACGGCGCCAGCGTAACAGAGGCACGGGAAAAAGGAAAAGGCCAGCCGCTCTCTCAGGACGGCTGGCCCGGACTTCCCACAGCATAGTCAGGATCCCCCAAATGTCAAACACAGATCCCAAAACTGCGCGCTCTGGCAAACAAACGTTGAAGCAGAAATAATCTACTGGGCAGGTTCCGAATCTGGACGACGAAACGGACGCCGGCTCCAATCTCCAATGGCGGCCACGCTGCGGCGAGCCGCAAGAATCGCAGGACGCTGAATGGCGGCCACGCGGGTAACCCCCGCCTCCCAAGTCTTATGGAGGAAATACAGGAAGCCAACACAGACGGCGACAGCCCCGAAGCCCAAGACGAAAAGCGCAAAAGCCGCAAGGAGTTCGCGAACGACGTAGAACTGGAGAGCGGCGAGGACGGACAAGGACAGCCACATCCATTTCCGACTGCTATCTTTCTTGCTCATGCGTGAATTTACTCCCTTTTCCCAAGGACTCGAGGACCTGTACCGAGGCCGATGAAAGTACTAGAAATCTTTGCTTGATCCCTGACCGAAGGGGCTATCTTCTCAACCTGTCCAATTAGACAGGTATTAGAAAAGAAAAGCTATGGTACAGGAGCACTAAAATTGGAAGCAAACGAATTTCCTAGTACCAATGGATAGAGAAATTTTGTTCTGTCTAACATACTGTATTATAAGACTTTATGCGAGCGTTCAACTCCTTCAGTACCTTCGCCTGTTATTCGTTGGACAGGTGCTGTGGAAAAACCTGTCCGTTAGTACAGGGTGCTGATCCAGAATTCGCCCAAAATAGAACCGCGCTGGGCCGCTGCTGGGGGCCCCCAGGGTGGTTGTGATTTATCGGATTTGCGGGTGTTCAGGCCTTCTTGAGCAGCCGCGCGGTGCAGTCGAGGATCACCGCACCCACAAAGGCCACGATGATGGAGCCGATGACCCCGCCGCCAGGCCAGATGTGGAGCGAACCAAACACCCAGCCGCCTGTGGCGCTCGCTGAGGGAGACCTGCCAGCTAAGCCAGTTCTTTCACTGTTTTTGAAACGGGGCAGGAGCCGCAATCACAGGGGTTCAGCAAAGGGAGGTTGACCTCCGCGGCGGACCATCGCCTATAATTGATGAACGTCAGGGGTGAAGATCCGCGCCGTCCAGATAGCGCGCCCAATACCAGGATTAAGGTTCACGGAAAGCCGTTGATGGCACGCCGCGGGCCCCCGTACGCCGTGTTCTTGGAAACCATCAGACAGCCAGCGAAACAAGAAGGAGCAGGAAACATTGAAACCGATCAGCAGGAGAAGTCTTTTTCAGGGATTCATGATCATTGGCATTTTTCTTCTGGGGTGCTCCAAGCCGCAGCCGGAGACAAGGGGCGCGGGCACAGGCGCGCAAGCGCGGCCCGCCATTGTGTTCATGACGGACTTTGGCACGGCGAATGATGCGGTGGCGATCTGCAAGGCGGTCATGCTGGGAATCACGCCCGATGCCCGGATCATGGACATCACCCACCAGGTGACTCCATTCTCCATTGAGGAGGGCGCGCGGTTCTTGGAAGGAGTAACGCCGTACTATCCGGCGGGTAGCGTGTTTGTAGCCGTGATCGATCCCGGGGTGGGCACATCGCGCAAAGCGGTGATCGTGAAAAGCAAGAAGGGGCAGTATTTCGTGTTGCCGGACAATGGATTGATTACGCCGGTGATCGACCGGGACGGGTTGGAGTCCGCCAGGGAAATTACAAACACGGGCTGGATGATCGGGGAAGCGGTGTCTTCCACGTTTCACGGCCGGGATATTTTTTCGCCCGCGGGGGCGCACTTAGCTGCCGGGTGGGACTACACGCTGGCCGGGCCGGAAGTGCAACAACTGGTGCGCCTGACGCCCAAGACGGCGACGGTAACAGAGAAAGGCATTGAAGGCGAAGTGATCGCGCTCGACGATCCATTTGGCTCGCTGATCTCGGACATACCGGGGGAGGAATTCCATAACCTAGGCTACACGGTGGGCGACAAGGTCACCGTGCAGTTGGACAAGAAGCCCTTCACGCTCCCGTACGCGAAGACGTTTATGGACGTGCCGGTCGGGGATCCGTTGCTGTACGTGGATTCGCGCGGCCGAGTCGGATTAGCCCTGAACGAGCGGAATTTCTCCCAGGTCCACAAGATTACGCCGCCTGTGCCGCTGTTTATTCCGAAAAAGGGCGCGCCGATTAGAGGCAGGTGATGAAACGCAAGCATGGCAATTCAGACTCCGCACGCTTACGATGTTGAAGTGCGCGGCGATGTCGCCGTGTGTGTTGGCTTTTGGGCTGAATCCTTCGGCTCTGGGTTTGAAATTCTTTGGTGAAATTCAACTACACCGGCTTTCCGTCCGTGCAAGGGATCTGTCGGCGATGGATCCCTTACAAAAAGGATACAGGTCATGAACTTGCGCAAAGCACTTTCTTTGGGACTGCGGTTGGCATTCGTATTTCTGTTGGGAGTGATGTTCACGGGGAAAGAAGCACGGGTTGCGGCGCAATCGTTTCGCGGGGGAATTCGCGGAGAGGTGACGGATGCGCACGGCCTGCACGTTCCGGGAGCGAAAGTGGTGGCGCGCAACCTGGGCACGAGCGAAACGCGCGAAGTTGCCACGGATGCGGATGGCGAGTACCGCTTCCTGGAATTGCCGGCGGGGGAATATGAAGTGTCGGCAGTGGCAAGCGGATTTGAAGAAGTGCATGCGCCGCAAGTTCGCGTGGAAGTGGGGGCGGAAACGGCGGTGAACTTGGCGCTCTCACAGGTCAAGGGGCATCAAGAGAGCGTGGAAGTCGTGGAGAGCGTGCCAATGGTGGAAACATCGAGCACGACGCTTTCCCAAATTGTCGACCGGACGCTGGTGCAGGAATTGCCGCTGAATGGGCGGGATTTCGGCAAGTTGGTCGCGTTGACGCCGGGCGTCACTGTAGACCCATCCGGAGTTGCCGGAACGGAAAAGGGGTTCGGCCAATTCAACATCAACGGGAACCGCGACCGCTCGAACAACTACAACCTGGACGGCACGGACAACAACGATCCGTTCTTCAACAATTCGGCGCTGAACCAGGTTGGCATCACAGGCGCGCCGGCAACACTGCTGCCGCTCGATGCCATTCAGGAATTCAACCTGCAATCGCAATTCGGCGCGGAATACGGGCGAAATTCCGGGTCGGTGGTGAACATTATCACGCGGTCGGGCACGAACGAAATTCACGGATCACTTTATGAGTACAACCGGAATTCGGCGTTTGACGCGCGGAATTACTTCAACACCAAATTTCAACAGGACGGAACGCCGAATCCACAATCGCCGTTTAACAATAACAACTTCGGCGGGTCGCTCGGTGGGCCCATCGTCAAGGACAAGCTGTTCTTCTTCTTTGCCTATGAAGGACAACGCGAGCGCGTGGGTTCGGACTTTGATCTGACCGTGCCCTCGCAGGCGCAGATCGCTGCAGCGCAGGACCTGGCTGTCACGACTACTATCCCGGGTGCCGCGGTGCCATCGGTGAATCAGGCGCTAATCAAAATTACTGACCTGTTCCCCACGAGCGACACAAACTCACTTGCCTATTCCGTGCGCGACAAGAACGACGGAGACAATCTCATCGGGAAGGTGGACTTCCGGCTGAACGAGAACAATTCCCTGAGCGCGCGCTACGCTTTTGGACAAAGCGACCAGATTTTTCCCCTGGGCTCGCTGGGCGGCTACGGTAGCGGTTCGCGAATCGCCAGCTTCGCACAGATTTCTCCGACGCGCGTGCAAGTCGTCTCCGTGAACTGGCTGACCACGTTTTCTCCGGCGAAGATTAATGAGGTCCGCTTTGGCTACTCGCGCTTTCGCACGAGTTTCAATTCCGCGGACGCGACGCCGGGGAACCCGAATTATATTGACCCAGCGGCGCTGGGCCTGGATATGGGCACAGATCACGTGGGACTGCCGGAAATCGATTTCAACGGCGACCTGGAAAACCTTGGGGCAACCGCATACAGCGTTCCGCGCGGACGGGTGAGCGAAACTTTCCAGGCGCTGGACAATTTCACACTGATTCATGGCCACCACGCTTTCAAATTCGGCGGTGAATTCCATCGCTACGACGTGCAGAGCTTCAACGACAACCTGGAGCGCGGGCTGCTGGACGTGAACACCTGCTGGCCCGTCAGCGCGACTAGTTGCGCAACGCTTTCCACCGACTCGATCGTGAATGAGCTGGCCAACTTTTACATTGGGAACATTTCGGGAGTTGCGAACACGGGCAACACGCAGCGGTTCACCTTTAACAACAACCTGGGCTTCTTTGCGCAGGACGAAATCCGCGTTCGTTCGAATCTGACGGTCACCGCAGGATTGCGCTGGGAATATTTTTCACCGCTTGCGGAAAAGCACAACCTGCTCTCCAATTTCGATGCCAGCGGCACTCTGGTGCAGGTCGGTTCTCCCACCTTACCGATCCTGTACCACCGCGACCTCAACAACTTCGGGCCGAGGCTGGGAATTGCCTGGAGTCCGCGCCGGAGCATGGTAATGCGCGCGGCGTATGGCATCTATTACGACTACACCCCGCAGAACAACTTGATCGCGAACTACACTTCTTCCGCCGGAGTGGCCACCAATCCCCTTCCCTCTTTGTCGGGCAGCCCCTATTTCGTGGGCGCGCAGGACTTCAATTCCGCGGTGTGGAACGGCACGGCGAGCGGGACCGTGTTCACGCCCACGATTTATCCACAATCGATCTTCGTGACGGATCCTGGTTTGCGCACCGCCTACGTGCAGAGTTGGAATCTGAATATCCAACGGGAAGTCGGCCGGACGCTGGCATTCGAAGTCGGCTACGTGGGCACCAAGGGCACGCGTCTCACGCGCCTCTATGACGCAAACCAGGGCCGTGATCCCAACATCAATGATCCCGCATATACGCAGTGGGGGGCCGTTGACGTATTTTCGGACAGCGCGAATTCCACCTATCACGGATTGCAGACGACATTTCGGCTGCTGCAATTCCACGGGTTCTCCGGCTTTTCGACATACACCTTCTCAAAGTCGCTGGACGGCGCATCGGACGGCATCAACTTCAATTTTGCCAACGCCGCGTTCCCACAGGATTCGACGAACCTGCAGGCGGAGAAGGGGCCCTCGACGTTTGATACGCGGCACCGGTGGACAACTGCGGTCAACTATGCCGTCCCGGAGCTTCGCAGTGTGCCGCACGTGCTGGGCGCGGGCTGGCAGCTCAACTCGATCGTCACGGTACAGTCCGGCCGGCCCATCAACATAGTGACGGACGCTGGAGGCGTCAATGACAACTTTGTCCAGCGCCCGGACCTCATTCCCGGTAGGAATCCGATCCTTTCACCCTGGACCCCAGCGACGGGATACCTGAACCCGAATGCGTTCGCATACCCAGCGATGACACCCGCTGACCCGAACGGGTATTTCGGCGACCTGGGCCGCGACGAGATTTATGGCCCAGGCTTCTGGAACTATGATTTTTCGGCCACAAAAAATTTCCAGTTGCGGGAGCGGCTGGTATTGCAATTCCGGTCGGAGTTCTTCAACATTTTCAACCACCCGAACTTCGCGTTGCCTTCGAACGTGATCGCGCCAGGCTATCTAGCAGACCATGTCACGCCAAACCCAAACGCGGGTACGGCGGGCCAGATTACGCAGACGCCGGACGTGGCGCAGGGCAATCCGGGCCTCGGCGGCGGCGGGCCGCGCGTGATGCAGTTCGGGTTGCGGCTGCAATTCTAATCGATACAAACGCAGAATCGTGAAGCGAGGGGCGCGCCGATCATGTGGGGCGCCCCATGTTTTGTCCATTTGCTTTTTTTCGAGGAGCAGCCGAAAATCGGGAAGATTGCCCGGAAAGAGGTGTGCCATGGCCGAAGCTGTGATTGTTTCCTCCGTCAGAACTCCCGTGGGACGTGGTTACAAAGGCTCGCTGCGCACGAGCAGGCCGGATGATCTGGCCGCGTTGGTGATCAAAGAGGCGTTGGCGCGCGTTCCGGGGCTCGATCCCAAGGAAATTGACGACGTGATTCTGGGTTGCGCCATGCCGGAGGGCGAGCAAGGGATGAACGTGGCCCGCATTGCGGCTCTGCGCGCGGGATTGCCGGTGGAAACCTCCGCAATGACAGTGAACCGCTTCTGTGCAAGTGGGCTGCAAGCGATTGCCCTGGCGGCGGAGCGGATTCGGGGCGGGTCGGCGCAGGTGATTGTCGCGGGGGGCACGGAGTCGATGTCGCTGGTGCCGATGGGCGGAAACAAGATTTCGCCGAATCCGTGGCTCGTGGATCATTATCCGGACGCCTACATCAACATGGGCCTCGGGACGGAAAACCTTGCCCGCAAATTCGGGATCACGCGCGAGCAGGCCGACCAATTCGCGGTGGGCTCGCACAAGAAAGCGGTTGCGGCCCTTGCGGCGGACAGGTTCAAGGACGAAACCGTGCCGGTGGAGGTGAAGATCACTTCCTTGCCGAATGGAAATGGCATGAAGGGCAAAGCCGCGTCAAAGCCCGGCACGAAGTCGTTTGTTTTTGACAGAGACGAAATGCCGCGGTCAGATACCTCGATGGAAGTTCTGGCTGGATTAAGGCCGGCGTTTCACGTCAAGGGCACCGTGACGGCGGGCAATAGCTCGCCGATGAGCGACGGCGCCGCGGCGGTTGTCGTGATGAGCGATGCCAAGGCGGCGCAACTGGGGCTGAAGCCACAAGCGCGGTTTGTGGCGTACGCCACGGCCGGCTGCCCACCGGAGGAATTCGGCATCGGGCCAGTGTACGCGATCCCGAAGGCGCTGCAACTCGCGGGGCTTTCACTGAACGATCTGGCGGTGATTGAATTGAATGAAGCGTTCGCGGCGCAGTCGCTGGCGGTGATTCAGCAGGCAAATTTGGATTCCGCACGCATCAATCCGAATGGCGGTGCGATTGCACTGGGACATCCGCTCGGCTGCACCGGTGCCAAGCTGACCGCATCACTGGTGCGCGAATTGCAGCGCCGCAACGCCCGCTACGGCATGGTGACCATGTGTATTGGTGGAGGCATGGGCGCCGCGGGAATTTTCGAGCGGCTCTAGTAATTCTTACGCTGGTGCTCCACGGGCTGGTTTTGCGCGTGAGGACTGATCCGCTCGACTAGACTTCTCTTCTTGTCCTAATCCACAAGACCAAGTTTTTGCAACCTTGCGCGAATCGCCCCTGGTTTTCTTTGGAATGTGTCTGCGAGTACAGCGATTTCCTTACAAGAATGAAAGGCATCCTTCAGATCTGCGTCGTCATCTGGAGTCCATGGTTTGTAAGCTTTGGGATAATCAAGGCGAATCTCTTCGAACGCCTTTCCTCTGAACGCACCATGACTTGCACCTAGGTTTTTCCGCGTGGATGCGTCTTCTTTCAATGTCTCATCATTCTTTAGAAGACTTTTCGCTTCCAGCAACCGGCCAAGGGACACAAAGAATTCCACGATGTAGTCACTGTCAATGATGATGCGATGGCGCTCGAAATTATCTTCCGAAATACGCTTCGATTCATTGATAACGAGACACACCCCGAGGCCCTTGTGTCTTTCTAAGTCAATGAAGTAAGTCCGATCGCGTGCCTTTAGCCTGTAACTAGCAATTAGGTCAGGGCGTACACTCATGATAGATTCTCTCTCTTACCCTACTAGTACACTAACCTTATAGGAAAGGCAACAGCGGCCGCCAAGTGCCACACGGGCTGGTTTTGCACGTGGGGTTCCGCGCCAACGATGACACTCCCCGCCTTGCGCTAATCCACAAGATCGGTCGAAATAATCCAGTGTTCTCCCGTGACGTAGAACAGATAGCTATTTCAACGCGGGGCCGCGAGATTTGGGCTAGACGGGCCCTATTGCAGAGGAACGCCACCTGAGAGTAGAATCCCCGGATTGGTTTTTCAATCCGTTGTTTGAATTTTACCCGCGGCATCAGGCCGGCAAGGAGCAAGACCCATGGCGACCTCTGTTCTCACCAAATCCGCAGCAAAAGGCGGCAGCTTCTTGCTCGAATCCCGCGACCCGCAGGACGTGTTCACGCCGGCGGATCTGAGCGATGAACAGAAGCTGATCGGCCAGACCGGGGAAGAGTTTGTGCTCAAGGAAGTCCTGCCGCTCGCCAAGGACTTGGAAGCGAAGAAGCCGGGGCTGATGGCGCAACTGGTGAGGAAGGCGGCGGAACTGGGCCTCATGAGCAGCGGCACGCCTGAGGAATACGGCGGCGCGGGTCTCGACAAAGTGACCAGCACTGTTCTGACGGAAAAGACTTCGCTTTATGGAGGTTTCTCTGTCTCACACGGGGCGCACGCCGGAATCGGCACTCTTCCGATCGTTTATTTTGGCACCGAAGAGCAAAAGAAGAAGTACCTGCCCAAGCTGGCCAGCGGAGAATACATTGGCGCCTACTGCCTCTCTGAGCCGCAAGCGGGCAGCGACGCGCAGAATTTGCTGACGCGCGCCGAACTGAACAAGGAAGGCACACACTACATCCTGAATGGTCAGAAGATGTGGATTTCGAACGGCGGCTTCGCGGACCTCTTTATCGTGTTCGCGAAAGTGGACGGCGAAAAGCTCACCGCCTTCATCGTGGAGAAGAATTTTCCCGGCTGCAAGCCCGGGAATGAAGAGCACAAGATGGGGATCCACGGCAGTTCGACGACACCGGTGTTCCTCGAGGACTGCAAGGTGCCGAAAGAAAACGTGCTGCACGAAATCGGCCGCGGCCATATTGTAGCTTTCAACGTGCTGAACGCGGGGCGGTTCACGCTGGGCGCTTCGTGCGTCGGCGGGGCGAAGAACGTGCTGATGACGGCCGCGAAGTATTCCAAGGAACGCCGGGCCTTCGGGAAGCAGATCGGCGAATTTGGGCTAATCAAGGAAAAACTGGCGGAGATGGCCATACGGATCTTCGCGGTGGAATCGATGATCTACCGCAGCGCAGGCTACATGGAAGCGGCGATGCACGCGGCGGAGGGCTCCAGGGACATAACGCAGAACACCATGAAAGCGCTGGAGGAGTACGCCATCGAGAGCTCAATCGCCAAAGTGTACGGCAGCGAAATGCTGGGTTTCGTGGTGGATGAAGCGGTGCAGATTTTCGGCGGCTACGGCTTCCACGAAGATTATCCAGTGTCCCGGGCGTATCGCGACGCGCGCATCAATCGCATCTTCGAAGGCACCAACGAAATCAACCGCCTGCTAATCATCCAGATGCTGATGAAGCGCGCCCTGGGCGGACAGCTCCCACTGATTTCCGCGGCGATGAAACTGGCCGATGAGATCCTGGCCGGGCCGTCGTTCGAGGAAACCCTCGAGGGCGTGCTGGCGGAAGAAGCGCGCGTGATCGCGAATGCCAAGAAGATTTTCCTGCAAGCCGCGGGTGGCGCGATGCAGAAGTACCGCGAAAAGCTGGCGGAAGAGCAGGAACTGATTGGCGCCCTGGCGAATATCGTGATGGAAATCTATGCGATGGAATCGAGCGTGCTGCGTGCGCAAAAGGCTGCCGCGCGCAAGGGTGAAGCTGCTGCCGCCGTTTTGATCGACGCCGCGCGTGTTTTCATCGCGGATGCCGGCGAACGGGTGGACCATGAAGCCAAGCGGGCCCTCGCCGCGGTGCACGAGGGCGACATGCTCATGACGCAACTCGCGGTTCTGAAACGCTTCGGGAAGCGCCCGGTCGTCAATACCATCGAGCTGCGCCGCCGCATCGCCGCGGCCGTTCAGGCGCAAGACCGCTATCCCTTCGAAGCCCGCTGACGCCGGCCGCTCTGGTTCAAAAAATCCGCAAAGTCTTGAGCAAGGCCTCGACAGCCTAAGCAGTGATCCAAACATATTGGCCGAGCATTTTGGACGCGTCCTGGGAGTGACCAGAAGGGGCTGAAAGGTGCGCGAAGCCAATCAGGCACAGAATCGCGTGGAAGCGTCGCATGGCGTCTTTCTAAGATACGCAGATTGGAGCGAAAGATTGCACCCAGGTTCCCAATTGTTACAAAACTTTTCTCATTTGGGCGATTACGTCACGGCAACCCAGAATTTTTCTTATGCCTGCGAAGGGTACCAGCAGTTCTAGGGGACGGTCCCAAAAAGAATGTACCGACCAACATGCAATAAAATCGCTTGTTGATTGGGTATTTGCTTGACACCTCAGGTACGGACAGTCAGAATGTCGGCTGTTTTTCGCTCATTGAAGCTGAGCGTCGGTGCTCAATTCCGCGTAAGTTTTAGCCACAGAAGTATAGGTGTCAAACCTGGAGTATTGATTCGCCCGGAGGAGTTTTGAGATGATAACTCTGGAAACAAATTCCCGCCTGATGGTCTTTCTCGTTCTTGTCCTTTTGGTCCTCGGCCTTACTCCTCAATACTCGCTGGCACAAACCGTTTCGGTTTCGCCAGTCTCCCTGTCCTTCGGCATTCCTACGGGAACGTCGCCGGCGGTGAGCGCGGCGGAGACGGTCACGGTCAACATCACGGGGAGTGGGTCCGTGACGTTTGGCACTGTTACCGCCAGTTCGCCATTCACGGTCGCCGGTAATTCCTGCCAAAACGCGCTCACAACTCCACCGAACACGTTCACGGCTCCAAACACGTGTCAAGTGAGCGTCACGCTTAGCACGACGTCGACCACCCTGCAATCAGGAACTCTCGTCATTTCCTACGCCACGGAGAGTTCCTTGCAAGTGCCCCTAACCGGAGCCTATGGCGCGATCAAGCTATTCGATGAAACAAATGTCACGACGTCTGTAAGCACAGCCAGCTTCAGCAACATGTACACGATTGCGAGTGCGGGGCTGAATTTGAGCTGTCCGGCAAGCCCCACTGCCACAGTTTCGAATACTCCCGACGGTAATGGATACGTCCTCGTGGACAATTATCTTGCGTTGGCCATCAGCGGCACACCGGTTAATAGCGGCAATGACCCGGCAGGAAACATCTGCCGTGGTGGCCCAGCGGACTCCTTCGACGGAAACTCTTTCAATGATTGCTTTAGTACAAACTACCAGGTCCCTGCTGGGACAAACTTCGGGTTGAACGGGCAAAATCCTGATACGTTTACGAATCCGGGCAATTCGGTGCTGTCTATAGTATCTCCAAACCTAAACAACGCAGGCGGCGTTCCGCCGATCGACGTCAGCTCTTTCTTTTCCATGGATGAAACTCCTCCATACCCGGTGCAGGCTTCGTTCGCAGCTTTGGATTCGGGATATGTCTACGACAACTCCACGCTTTTCTTGGTGACAAACTGCAGCTTGGCCGGAATCACACCTGGCGGCACTGTCGCCGGCAATCCCATCACACCGACAAATCCTTCTTCGCAGACCCAGACCATCACGTTTGACGCCGGCCCCGGCCAGAACATCTCCTACGAGACCAGCGTCGCCAACGCAGTGCAGCAAGGAACTGTGACCATTCCTACAGGAACCGTGCCGGTCATTACGGATATCGGCGTTCCTCAGCCGCTCTTTTATCAGCTCGTTGCCGGCACATCCGCCGCTCCCGCCGTCTGCCTCAGATTGACGGGGGAATTGGATCCCTTCGGCCAGACGTTGTGCAAAGGCTATCTGGTTCAGTGCCAATTTACGGATCCCACTACCGGCATCACCACAACCACCGGCGATAACTGCGCCCCGACGCCGAGCACCTTGAGAAATCTGTTTGACTTAGTGCAATTTAGCTCGCCAGACGGGCCGCTAAACGGAACAAACTACCTGTACAATTCGTCGCCGAACGCATGCAGCAACGTCGTGTCAGGCGGCAGTTGCGCGGCGGGTACGGGACCGGGATTGTTAATGGGGAGCGATAACTGGCTGTGCGCGTCCGGACTGACGTCGCCCTGCACGCCGCTCGAGCCCAATACCTCGACACCGACGACCCCCGCCACGTACTCGGCAACGAACTGTCAACTGACAGGCAGCCTGGCAGGCGATCTGTGCCCGCTGGACACCCTGACCCAGTTCCTAGGAGCGGCGGATCCGCTGCCTGCCGGCACGACCAACGGGAAAAACTCACTGTTCATCCCGGTTGTGAACATGCCCTTGCCTACCGCCCAGGCGACTGTCGCGGGCCAGAACGCCAGTGGCTGGATCAATACCTCGACCATTAACGCCACCTTCGTGGCCAACGCGGCGACCTATCCGAGTGCGGGGAACATTCCGGCGGCGAATGGTGTCTCATTTGCTCCGGCTTACAGCCTGACGTTTGGCCTTTCACCTTGGCCAACTCTTCCGGATACAACTTTCCCGGTGGCGACGGACATCACGAATTACAACCCCACCGGCACGAAGCCGGGCCTGCAGACACCGCCCTGCACCTTGGGTGCGGCCAGCGGCAACACGCCTTCTTCGTTTACTTCCAACGGCAGCTTCGGCAGTCTCAGCGATGGCATCTACAACCTGCACTACTTCACCACGGACTGCGCCTACACCGAAGGACTGGTCTTCAACCCGCAGCGCACTCAGCTTACCGACCCGACGGCGAACTGGGCATCGTTCCCCTTTGTCACCATCGGCGTTGATACCACCGCACCCACTTTTTCCTGCAGCACCTCACCCAGTACTAGCATTTGGTATAACTCGAACCAGACAGTACAGTGTTTGGTGACGGATCAGAACTACTCTCCCGGCGTGTCCGGATCCGGTTTCCTGCCGCTGCTGCCAAATAGCATCCAGGGCAGCCAAACCGAAACAGTTGCCGTTTCCACAAGCGTGGCCCCCGGCGGCGTCAATCAGGCAGCCCCTACCAATACTCTATCGGCCTGCGATTTGGCTGGGAACTGCGTTCCCGTCTCTGCTGGTCCATTTATGATCGACAGGCAACCTCCCACAATTGCCGGCCCCACGTTTGTGCCGGCGGCCAGCGGCAACAAGTACCTAGTGGGCCAGGGGATTGTCACCATCAACTACAGTTGCTCCGATGGAATCGGGTCAGGTGTGGCCTTTTGCACCGGGCAGGGCTTGCCTCCCGGAACGATTACAGGTTGCACGACCACTGCGTCGGGACAATCCTGCTCGTCGTCGTTCACGGCTTCTGCGACGACCGTCGGCTCGTACCTCTTCAATGTCAGCGCACAAGACAATGCTGGGAACAGCGCGTCACTGCCTTCGCCCGTTTCCTTCAGCGTGGCGTATGCGCCAGCAAGCGTTCTCTTCGGCCCCATTCCGGCATTGGCAATTCCGGGGACTAGCCTGGCGTATTATGTCGGGGCTGCGGATGTGAACCCGGCCAAGAATCCAGTGTCAGTTTATGGTGCGAACATCGCTGTCCAACTGCAAATCCCGAATGGCACGCTGAAAACGGGTGGCAGTGTCAGTGCGATCTTCGCGGACGTGACCTGCACAAGCTTCCCCTGCAGTGATACACCCCCGGCGGGCTCATCCTGCTCGGTGAGCACGAGCACGGGCGCCAGCACAACCACAGTGACGATTAATTGCAACGTGGGCACACTCCCCGATCTCTTCACCACTAAGTCAGGCGTAGTGGTGAAAATCGTGTTGCCGATTTCGGCCAATGCGCCGGTCGGAAAGTACATCACTACGAGCGGGGCGATAACCGCAGCGAGTCCTATTTCCGGGACGACTTCCTTCAGTTCCTCAATCTTGATTTTGTAGGGAATGAAGCTGAAGTCCTTGCAGAAATCGAACTGAACTATTTAGCTGCTGCCATTAAGCGGACCGCAACAGCATACATCTCCTTTAAATCGGACCTATTCAGGAGATGCTCTGCCCCAGGCTCCTTGTTGAGGTCATCGAGCATGGTGTGAGCTAGCTGGTATTGACCGGCAGCTTCGCTTGTGTTTCCAAGGAGCCGAAGGCTTTCGCCGAGAAAGTAATGGATCCGCGCCGCCTCGAGCCGCAGCCCCAGCTTTTCGCTGCTGGTCAGCGCCGTCTCCAGTTCCTGACGAGCATGGGTGTATTCCTTCATTTTGATCAGCGCTTCCGCAAGGTCCACGGAACTGCGAGTCGAAAAATACTTGAGATGCAATTTCTCTGCCTGCTGAATGGCCGCGCGCAATTCAGGGATGGCAGCCTGCGCCCGCCCTTCCGCAACGGAGACTCGCGCGAGATTCATCTTCGGAATCAGGATTTTTTCCCGATCCTTTGTTTTGCCCGTGGAGAGGGCAGCCTGTCCATAGGCGCTGCTCGCCGCCTTATAGTCCCCACGATAATAGGCCGCGTCTCCCTGGGTATTCAGAAGTTCGCTGTGAATACTTTCATTTTTGAGCTCGCTCGCAAGGTTGGTCGCCTCTTCCAGAAGCTTGCCGGACTCGTCGCCGCGACCAGCCAGGGCCAGGGTATCCGCCAGATCATTCAAAGAGTCTGCCAACTCAATGCTCTTGTTGTTGGCGGAGCGGAAACCGTTCACGGAATCCTGCATGGCACTCACGGCAGCTCCAAGGCGCCCCTGGTACATTAGGACCTTGCCGATGGCCCCGGACACACCAGCGGCACCGTTGGTGTCATTTGCCTTGCGGGAAACATCGAGCGCATTCAGCAGGTTCGCCAGCGCCGTATCGTAATCGCCCATGGCTGTGTGCACTTCGCCGAGCGCGCTGAGGGTCTCCGCAAGGTACACAGGTTGGTTCAGCTTTTCCCTCAGCTGGACGGACTGCTGGTAATAGATGAGCGCGTTGTCCGTGTCGTACTTCAGGAAATAGACGTCGCCAATATTGCTAAGACACAGCGCCTGGTAGTTAATGTCACCCGCGTCGCGCTGGATTTGCAACGCATCCTTATAGTCCTGAAGCGCATTGTCGTAGTCGCCCCGCGTCTGGTAAAGCACGCCGCGATTGATCAGGATGTCGCCGTAGTCCTTTTTGACTCCGATGTCGTGCAAGATTTGCAGCGCCTGATTGTAACTGGCCGTGGCCGCATCCGGCTTGCCGATAGTGATCTGATCCTGAGCCAACTCCGAAAGGCTGTTTGCCAACAGGCGCTTCATGCCCAGCTTGCGGGCGATTTCCATCGAATCCTGGATGCTCTTGATGGCTTCATCCGGCTTGTTCATCAGACGATAGGAAATGCCCAGTGCCTGCAGGATGAGCGCCTTTTGCTCCGGGTTGTCCACCTGGACCGCCAGGCTAAGCCCGGTATTGAGCGGTTCCAGGGCCCTCTGTGGATTCCCCCCCTGGTATTCCACGCTGCCCATTTGCCAGAGTGCTTTAATGTTCTTGGGATCGGCTTTCAGAATCCTCGCAAACTGCGCGCGAGCCTTGTCGAAATCGCCATTGTCCGCGTAAAGACTTCCAAGCGTGTACTCCACGTCCGTGCTGTCGGAAAAGATTTTCGCCAGATTCTCGTAGGCCTGGATCGCTTTCTTGTGGTCTTTCATCACGACTGCATGCGTGGCTTCAACCAGATACTTTTCCGCCGTGGGGAGCGATTGGCTTAGTTCGACGGCCCTTCGGGAGTTCTTTTCGGCTTCGGCATCATAGCCGAGTGCGATATCTGTTTCCGCCAGCCGCGAATACGCCAGCGCAAATTGCGGATCTTCCTTGACCGCGTCCTCCAGCATCTTGACCGCGTCCAGATTCTTCCCCTCGCGCACGAGTTCCATCGCCTGCGTGTAATCGCGCAGTGCAGGCACCGACTTGGAGGAGGGCTGGAACGAGCTGGCCTTCAGTTCCTTGACCACGTCCGCTGAAACCGACAGGTTCTGCCGAATGAGTTCAGCCAGTTGATCCACCGTGCCGGGAATTTCCTTTTCACTGGCGGCATCAATTTTCACCGGGACTCGGCGATCGTTCTTCAGATCCTGCACCGACGCTTCGATGTGGATCTTGTCGCCAAACTTGACGTATTTGCCACTCACGACGGTATTGGCATTGCTGAATTCCGCGACGCGGCCAATCACCGTGGGATCCATCGGCGTCCCGGGCGTCACCCGTAGATCCGAAAGCACCTGGTGCAACCGGTCGGGGGAGATGATTCGCAAATGGGCTGACTGGCCCACATCCGTGCTGAGCATGTCTGCCAGGTTGGTGCCCAGCCAATCCAGGGTCGGATCACCCGAGGCATTCTGAAAGGGCAGAATTGCCAGCGATACTTCCGGACCTTTTGCTTCGGTTACAACACCAGCGGAACTGGAACGAAATACACCGGACTTCAGAACCCACCCTCCACCAACAACCGCTATCACCAGCGTCCCTACCGCAATCCATTTCCACGGCAATGCCGGCTTGGCGGGAGCAGGAAACGATATCGAGGCCAGTGTGGGCCGGGCACCCTGGAAAGCATCCAGGTCAGCCAGGATCTGCTGAACATTCTGATAACGATGCTCGAGATCCCTTTCCAGGCACTTGGAGACAATGTCGCTGAGGGCATTCGGAACGGAGGAGTCGAGTTCCGCCGCAGGCACGGCACGTTCCTGATGACGACGCAGAAGGCTGGCCATGGCGGAGTCCGCTCGATAGGGCGTCTTACCGACCAGCAATTCATAGAAAATCAGTCCAACGGCGAAAATATCGGATCGCTGGTCCAGTGTTTTCCCCATGGACTGTTCCGGAGACATGTATTCAATGGTGCCGAGCAGCGCACCAGTCTGCGTCATGCCATCGCCTTCCATCGAGCGAGCCAATCCGAAGTCCATCACGAGGATGCGGCCCGTCTTCGCGTCCTGCATGATGTTCTGCGGCTTAAGGTCGCGGTGGATAACGCCAGCGCTGTGAGCCGCGTCCAACGCCAGACAGACCTGGCGGATGATCTCGACCGCCCTCTCGGGGGAAAGCTTGCCATTGTCGATCAGGATCCGCCGAAGATCGGAACCTTCGACATACTCCATGGTGATGAACTTCACGCCGTCCGCTTCGGAGAGGTCATAGATGCGGATGACGTTCTTATGAGTCACCTGGTGCGCGGTGAGCAGTTCCTGCTTGAATCTCGCCAGGATCGATGGGTTCGACGCAAGTTCCGGCCGGATCAATTTGAGGGCGACCGTCCGTTCCACTTCCCGATCCACGGCTTTGTATACGGCCCCCATTCCGCCTTCGCCCAAAAGTTGCAGGATCTCGTAGCGCGCACCGATGACGTCGCCCGGTTGCAAAACCGTTTCCTTCATATAAATGCCGGAAAGCGGACGCGCTTGCGTAGGGGTGGGCGTGGCAGGAATGCTACCGGCTAGTGTTGCGTCCGGATTCACCACTCGGGCGTGTGGTTCGACGGGAGGAGGAGAAGGAGTTGCCGGAGCATCGGAAATTGTCGCGCCATCCAGGGGATCAAATGGCGCGTTACTCGCTGAGCTGTCTCCCTTGGCGGGCACACCAATTCCTTGTGGGCCTCCCGCACCCAGACTGTCGCGGCCACTCTTCTTGGATTTAGGACCTTCCATTCGCTCCCATGTACCCCAGGTGGTAATGAGCGGACAAAACTCCCCTTCGCCCTTGGAAGGGCGGTCCGCCAAGTATAGCGATTTGTGCGCCTGCACGCAGCTTTTTCAGCCGCATATTTAGCTCTGCGACAACGTAACGGTTCCCGAACCTCTTCGCAAAATCGAGAGACGCAAATTGTCCAGCGAGCCCGTTTATTAGGACTAAGTCCGCGGTTCGCGCTGTTTCAGCCGTTGAAGAGGGTCGGGGTAGGCAATCGCACGGCGTAAGTGATACATCCGCCTTGCTCTGGTCCCACAACGCGAAGGCCGACCACCCCTAAGCCTTCCTGTTTTCATTCATCCCGATGGACAACCGACCTCGCCCTTTTACTTTTTTCAGAAGTGGGTCGAAGAAAGCCAACATCTCTTAACGCTTTCTTAACCCTTCGATTCAGGCACAATGATTTGGCAGAGGAGACAGGCCAATAGAACCGCGAGAGCTTGGCGGATGTCCTCACCTGCAATAGGCTGCTTCTCTTCCGCTGCCTTTATCATAACTTGACGGATATAGGATTCGGCAAAGACCATTGACCATTCCGCGGGTATTACGGCTTCGGAGTATTCCTGGAGGTATACGCCGATCGCTGCAGGGAGATTGTCTGCGAAGCGGACCTGCCGGGCAAGTCGGGGGCCCTGCAGGTCATCGGGCAAGGCAAATCCACTTTGCTCGAGAAGCTTTCCGGCCGCCGCCGCAAAACCCTCAGAAACAGTTTCCAAGAGTATAATATCGGCCGCGTCGCCTCTGATTTGCCGCCCCACCAAAGGGTCCTGCGAATTCCTCGCCTGAGCGTATACGATGCTTGCGACACGAGCTAGATCACGATCGAGGTCATCCATGCGGGGCCGACGGGGAGCCAAGCGAGCGTAGTATCGGTTTCTCGCCAGATAAGAAAGCTCCGCCTCCGATCCATGAAAATGCTCATATTGGTAGAGGAGATCTTCCTCAAGCGCCGCGAGCCCTCGCACACGTGAGAGCGAGGCGTACCACTTGAATGCTTTGTGGAGGTACCAGCCGCGTGTTTTATGCTTGATGTCTTCACCCGCGTTTTCACCGAAGATGTTGAAGCTCAGTTGGTTAAACATCTCGATGTAGTCCTCGCGTTGCTGGTCGATCAGCTCGGACCACTGCAGCTTGGCTGATTCCAGGTGTTCGTCAATGGAGCCCTCAGGAAAATAAGCGTAGTGCGGAGAATAACCTCCATCACGATGGAGATTCCCCCTGACAAACCCCGGCTTCATAGCGATCAGAAAGAGGTGAAAACCGTGGACAACTCCGGTCTGAACGTCCCGAAGCTGCACCTGGGAGCGGCCATACTCATCCTTTCCACCCAACAAGGGGTAGAGTTCGTATTGGTGAAGCTCGCTGGACAGGGTCAGTTCTAATTCCGACTTGAATCCCGAGACATGACCGATCTGAGGAGGTAGAAAGATCCGCCAATCCAGGTCGCGAATGTAGTCCCAATCTGCGTGTCCCCATCGACTGACGCTCAAGCTCATGCTGCCGTGGGGAGAAACTGGCGTTCTTCCAACATAGTCCAAAAGATACGGACTGGTACACGCGTAGGCCCGCAGAGCTTGATCCACGACATTGCGGACCAGGGGAACTAGCGGAACATCTTCGGAACCCCCGAACCGTTCTTTGGGCAAAACAAAAGGTTCTGCACTGATCAGGTTGCGGTGTGCGGCAAGCAGAGGTGGAATCCGCAGATCCTGAAGGGAAGCACGTTCCGCACCATCGGCGAAAAGGAAGTCAAGTGCTGCAAGGACGCGGGGATTTTGAGAGGGCAAATCTCGCAGAGTTTCCTTGAGGATCGGTCCACTGCTCTTGTCGGAATGTTGTAGCACAACCAAACCTTTCGTTGAGCGGCAATTTAATTGTAGCCTTATGGGAGCCGCAGCATCGCAAAACGGAAGTCGAAGTCACCGGTCGGCCTGCAGCGGCGAAGCGCGCCTCACACAGATCTAGTTCCCGAACTCCTGGTGAAGAGATTCCGCGCTCACCACCATTATCCTGCGGATCTCCATCCGAGAGTCTGTGAGCGATGTCAAAGTCGCTGACGCTCCGTGGGCACTCCACCTCAATTCCGTTGCAGTGCTTTTGATTACAGGTGGTTGATAGCGATGAGGTGTGCTGGGTCGCGTACCAATCCACACAAAATCCGGCCAGGAAAATAGTGTTAAAATCACTTTGTCGCGCCGTTGCTTAGATGGATAAAGCACAGGTTCCTGAATAGGCGTGCGGTTTTAAGTTCTGTTTGTTTTCAGTGATTTACGATAAGGCTAGCTGTGGCAGTTTGTGGAGTTTTGCGTAGAGAAATCGCTAGAATGTTATACGGTTGTTATGCCATCGGGGCCGTAGCTCAACTGGATAGAGCGAGAGTTTCCTAAACTCTAGGTTGGCGGTTCAAGTCCGCCCGGTCCCGCCAGAATCCCCGGCGCGCCAACAACCTTGCCTAACCCAAGATGGCTTCTGGCGGCCTCCCGGCCTCAGCTTGCGTGGCCGAAAATCCGGTCAAATCCCTTGTCGGCCATCTCCTGCAGTTCCATCTTTAGCGATTTCAATGTTTCATCCCTCTCCACAATCAGGGTGGAGTCGTAAGCTTCGTCTGCGCTTTCCTCTTCCCATTGTTCGCTGAAGTACAAATAAACCCGGTCGGTGCCGAGCACGGCCAAGCGCTTCCGGCTGGCGTCCAAAATCTTTTCGGCAGCACCGGGCTTAGAGATCTTCAAACCGACAAGTGTGTCCAATACTTCTTCGACTACGGCGTGGCTCATATTTTCCTCCGGATTGTCCCATCGTGCCGGATTGCAGGCCAGCAGGGATACTGGCCATTTGGCCAGCCTGTACCAAAAAGGAACGGGCCGATTTCAGGTTGTAAGGCAGGAATGGAAAGGCAATCTTGCCCGAATAAAATTGCCCAGATTCGAATATTATTTAGTTATACATAACACTAATACTCTCGGTGCGCCGACATCTTCCGCCCTCTCCCGACATCCCTGCGGGTTCTCCTTGGTCTTGCAGCGGCTTGTTTTCAGGTCGGCCAGAATGGCACAAGTCTTCCTGGCTCTGTTTTCTTGATTTTGCTTTTTCTTTAGGAGGCCGGGGGTTCAGCCCCAAAGTGATCACTCCTTGCGAGCGCGCAACGCCTCGAGAGGCGGAACGGAGACAGCGGTGGTCAGGGCTCGCTCCGGTGGTCTTTTCCCATTCTGGAGAGCTTCCACGAGCATTTCGATGGCCTGTCCAGTATTCGGTGGGACAAAGATGGTAGCGGTCAGGAGGCCACTGCGGACCCAGGCTTGTCCGGTGTTGGGGAGACCATCGCAACCAAGGAACGGGAGATTGAGCCAGCGCTCGCGCTCAATTTCGTTGGGCAATTCCTGGAAGGTCTTGCGGGCGCCAATAGCCATTACATCGTTCTGCGCCGCGACGATGCCGATGTTGACCCTCTGCGATGTGGCGAGCGTCAACCAAGTGCGCAAGGCGCGCTGCGCGCTCTCCTCGGTCCATTGCCCCCTGAGCATGACAAGGTGAATGTTACCGGGCTTGGCTTCCTGCATGCCCAGTGTGCGTTCCTTCGCCGCGGAATTTTCTGAGGGCCCCTGAATGTAGAGGACCGAACCGCCAGTCGGAAGAAGCGCGGCACACTGGCGCCCTTCAATGCGGCCAATTTCCACGTGGTTTGAGCTGACGCAAAATACGGGTGCCTTGCTGGTTTGGCGAAGCTCGGGGATATAGTTGGCCTCGCGATTGAGAACCGCCCAACCAATTCCTTCGCTTACTGCAGCACGGGCGACCTGAGGCAAGGCAGTACCGCCGACGGGCTCAAAAATAATCGCGTCCGGACGCTCTTCCGGTACCGCCTGAACCGCTTTCAGAATCTGCGTGCTCTGATTAATCGCGTCGTTATCGGCATAGAGAATCTGGACATCAACGTTGAATTTTTGCCCAGCCTGCTCCGCGTCACGCGCCTGTTCAATCTGATAATCATTGTCGTTCGTCGTCAGCGAAACCAACAACCTTAGTTTTCCCATTGGCCCACCAAGAGATTACCCCCTTTTCTTACGATACACCCGAGCCGGGGAAAACGCCTACAAACCCCGTGAGAGATTCAAAGCAGGAAACGGTTCAGTGGTGGGAGAAGCCCCGGTACTCAGGCGAGAATACAGGCTCGACGGATTCCCGAAGACGGATTTCCTGGATTGAAGAGCAGGCAATGGCGAGCACTGCTCTGCTGGGTAAACCGGCGCAGAGGGAGGTGTGAAATGGGTCAAAAGGCGCAAGCGGAGTATAAGCAAAACTTGGTCTGGATATAAGTCATTCTTCTACAGTGGGTTAGTACTGGAACCCCGGGAACGCCGTGGTAAGCAGCTTGCATCCCCCTCCCGGGAGGCAGCGTCTGTGGAGATGCTGACGGAGCTTATTTATCACCTTCCTAGAGGAGCTGGACTCCTCCCCCCAACCTTTCCCCTAGTCATACGAGCGAGTGCAACGAAGAGGCCGGAAGGGGGCTTGCTCTGACAGGACGTGCTCTTCCCGGTGCCCGGTGAAACGAAACGAGAAGGGTCACGGGAGTACTCATGAATTGGCAAGAGGAATACCGAAGAAAGACGGTTGGGCCAACGGAAGCAGTGCAATGCATTCAGTCAAACACGCGCGTATACATCCACCCGGGCTGCGCTGAGCCCGAAACCCTGGTGGAAGCGTTGATGGCGCGTGCGCCATTCGTGAAGAACGTGGAGATTGTGCACATGCTGACCACGGGGCGGGCGGACTATGTCGCGCCCGAGTTCGAGGGGCACTTCCGCCACAATGCCATGTTTATCGGTGGGAACGTGCGCCAGGCGATAAACGAGGGCCGTGCAGACTATACGCCGGTGTTTCTAAGCCAAGTGGAAAACCTGTTTGAGAGCGGCCAAATGCCGATTGATGTGGCGCTCGTTCAGGTGACCCCGCCGGATACGCATGGGTTTTGCAGTTTCGGGGTGGGAGTGGATGCGACGCTGACAGCGGCGCGGTGCGCGAAGTTTGTGATCGCCCAGGTGAACGACCAAATGCCGCGAACGCTCGGGGATTGCTTTATCCACGTGAAGGAGATCGACGCGGTGGTGGAGGTTTCGCGGCCCCTCTGCGAATTGAAATCCATTCAGATCACGGAAGTGCATCACGCCATTGGCAGACATGTGGCCGGCCTGATAGAAGACGGCGCCACGCTGCAGTTGGGAATTGGCGGAATTCCTGACGCGGTACTGCTGGAACTGGCGCACCACCGGGACCTGGGAATACAGACGGAAATGCTGAGCGATAGCGCCATTTCACTTATCGAATCGGGAGTGCTCAACGGAAGACGAAAGACCATCCATCGGGGTAAGATTATTCTGTCTTTTGTCTTGGGGACGAAAAAGCTGTTCGATTATGTGAACAACAACCCCATGTTTGAATTTCATCCCAACCGGTACACCAATGATCCTTGGGTGATTTCCCAGAACCACAAGATGGTGGCGGTGAATTCGGCGCTGCAGGTCGATATTACGGGCCAGGTGTGCGCGGACTCGATCGGCACGTACTTTTACAGCGGCATCGGCGGGCAGGTCGATTTTATCCGCGGGGCATCGCACTCCAAAGGTGGCAAGCCCATCATCGCGCTTCCCTCGACGGCGCAGGACGGGACGGTTTCGCGGATCTCCCCGGTGCTCGACCCGGGCGCGGGTGTGGTAACCTCGCGCGGCGCGGTGCATTATGTGGTTACGGAATACGGCGTCGCTTACCTGCACGGGCGGACCATCCGGCAGCGCGCGGAATCGCTCATCGAAATCGCGCATCCGAAATTCCGGAACGAATTGTACGCGTACTGCGAGAAGACGCGGTGGCTGCAAAGGCCCGCGCTTCAGGAAAGGTGAACCATGGCCACACCAGCACGGGGCAAAGTCACCATTGACACGGAAGAATGCAAAGGCTGCGGCATCTGTGTGGATGCTTGTCCGCCGAAGTGCCTGCTCCTGCTGCCGGAACTGAATGCGTACGGCGTGCACCCGGCGCATTACACGGGCGAAAGCTGCTCCGGTTGCGGGATATGCTTTTATGTTTGTCCGGAGCCGGGAGCCATCACGGTGTACCGGTTGATCGTGCCGAAGGCGGTCAATCCACAGACGGAGGGAAGCCATGCGGCAACTCTGTAAAGGCAACGTGGCGGTTATGAAAGGAGCGCTTCTGGCAGGATGCCAGGCCTATTACGGCTACCCGATTACGCCTGCGAGCGAGATTGCCGAAGCGGCGGCGCAGTACCTCCCTCAAGTAGGGGGCACGTTCCTGCAGGCGGAGAGCGAGGTCGCCGCAATCAACATGGTCTATGGCGCGGCCTCCGCAGGCCAGCGGGTGATGACGGCTTCGTCGGGACCGGGGGTGAGCCTGATGCAGGAAGGGTTTTCTTATCTGGCTGGTTCGGAACTGCCCTGCGTGGTCGTCGACGTCGTGCGCGGCGGGCCGGGCCTCGGAAATATCGCGCCGGAGCAAAGCGACTACTTCGCCTTGGTCAAGGGCGGCGGCCACGGGAACTACAAGAATTTGGTGCTCGCACCCGCTTCGGTGCAGGAGATGGCCGATCTGACCATGCTGGCATTCGAATTGGCGGACCGCTACCGTAATCCAGCGGTGGTGCTCACCGACGGTTTCATCGGACAGATGATGGAGCCCTTGGAGCTGCAGGCCCGGGAGATCGAGCTGCCAGGTAAGCCATGGGCCGTGCGCGGAACAGCCGAGACACGCAAGAACTTGATCTCTTCCATCTATCTCGAGCCGGACGAATTGGAGGCGCACGTCCGGAAGCTGGATGACAAATATAAGAAGGCGGCGGAAGTCGAACCGCGGTATGAGCTCTATTGCGCGGAGGATCCGGAAGTGCTGCTGGTGGGCTACGGAATTACTTCCCGTGTGCTGCGGACAGTTGTGGATGTGGCGCGGAAAGAAGGGCTCCGCGCCGGACTGTTCCGTCCGATCACGTTGTGGCCATTCCCCGCCGAGGCTTTGCGGAAGGCGGCTCGGCGCGCACAGATGGTGCTGGTGGTGGAAATGAGCACGGGCCAGATGGTGGAGGATGTGCGGCTGGCTTTGGACGGAAGAGTGGATGTGGAGTTTTACGGCCGGGCGGGGGGAAACGTGCCGCTCGCGGATGAAGTGCGCAAAGAGCTTTCCGAACGGATGGGCATGGTCGCGGAGTGGGGCGTTTGATCCGCGCCAAAACCGAAGAAGAGGTGGCATCGTGGACGAATACCAAGTGATTGAGTCAAAGTCACCCGTCTTTTATGAGAAGTACGAGCGAAAGGCGGAATTACAGAACCAGACGCACTTTTGCCCCGGGTGCGGGCATGGCGTGGTGCACAAACTGATTGCGGAAGCCATCGCGGACATGGGCTTGCAGGACCGCTCGATCTTCGTGAGCCCAGTGGGCTGCTCCGTGTTTGCCTTTTACTATTTCGACTTGGGCCACGTCCAGGCCGCACACGGACGCGCACCCGCGGTTGCGACGGGGTTGAAGCGGGCGAACCCGGAGAGCATGGTGATTGCCTATCAGGGCGACGGAGATCTCGCGGCGATCGGGACAGCGGAAATTATTCATGCGGCCAACCGCGGCGAAAAGATCACGGTGTTTTTCGTGAACAACGCCATATACGGAATGACCGGCGGACAGATGGCGCCAACGACACTTGTCGGGCAGCAAAGCACTACCTCTCCGTGGGGACGGCGGCCATCGAATGAAGGTTATCCGTTGCACATGGCGGAGTTGTTGTCGACGCTCGACGCGCCGGTGTATGTGGAGCGGGTGGCGCTGAACGACAACAAGAACATCATGAAGGCACGGAAAGCAGTGCGGAAGGCACTGGAGCTGCAGCGCGACGGCGCCGGCTTTTCTTTCGTCGAAGTGTTGTCTCCCTGCCCGACGATCTGGAATATGACTCCGCAGGAAGCGCGCAAGTGGATCGCAGAGAAGATGCTGGCGGTCTTCCCTCCGGGGGTCTACTGCGACCGCAAGCTCGCGCCGGTGAACGATAGCGTACCGCAGACAACCGTGAGCAAGCTGTTGGGACTGGAGGAGCCAAAGGACGAAGTGGCGCCTTCACCGGCTTCCCCAGAGCTGCATCCGGAATTGCGCGTGAATATGGCGGGGTTTGGAGGACAAGGCGTTCTGCTGCTGGGGCAAATCCTGGCGGAGATGGGCATGCGCGCGGGACGCGAAGTGAGCTGGCTGCCATCGTATGGGCCGGAGATGCGCAGCGGCAGCGCGCACTGCTATGTGTGCCTGTCGAACGAACGCGTTGGTTCGCCGCTGGCCGAGCATCCCGATGTCCTTATTGCAATGAACGAAGTGTCCCTGAATAAGTTCGCGAAACACTTGGGGCCGCACGGCACAGTCCTCTATAACGGCGCCAAGTTGCCCGTGGGTTTCCCGCCGCAGCAGGCGATAATTTACTGCGTGCCTGCAGCGGAGATCGCGGACGGACTCGGCACCACGAAGGCCGCCAACATGGTCATGCTCGGGGCGCTGCTGGAATTGACGCACACCTTACCGAAGGGAAGCGCGTTTGCGGTGTTGAAGGCGAAGGTGCGCAACCTCAAACTCCTCGAAGTGGATTGCCAGGCCATCGATAAGGGCATGGAGTGTCTGCGGGAGCAGCGGAATGCCGCTATGGCCCATGCGCAAACACAAGAAAATCAATTGACTCACAGCCACTAGTCCTTCTTAAAGGCAATTAAAAATGAGGAGAAGTTCCCTCGAGAGCTGGAGCTGAAATTTCCATCGCCATTTGATCTGTGGGTTCTGGCCTGCTTCCACTTGCCGCGCTTGCCGAACGCCGAGAAAGCGCTCTCCATCGTGACGCCGTCCGCGGTCCTTTTGTGCTCGAGGACACAAACGTCCAAAGGAAAGGCGCGATTTCTGCGCGGTTGCTGACCTCGAGGGATCCGATCTGGTGCATCGTCGAATTCTCGTTTGGCGCCGGAGACGCGGCCGCAGCGATTGCTTATGCAGGATTGGGCGATTGGTCGAGGAAATTCCGGCGAGAGCAGCCGTTTTCGGGAAACATCAAACCAGTCCGAGCGGTCCGGGAACCTCAGCTTTGGAGTTCTGACTTTTCGGGCACGCTTATGTTTTCGCTTGCAGCTTCCTTTTCCGCGCGTTTAGCCAGCTTTCTTTGCGCGCGGCGTTCCGCCTTCTCGCGTTGTTTTTCCTGTCGCTTCATTTCCTTCTGACGTTTTTGGAATGTGATGGTCATTGGATCTCCTTGAAATCGCGCCGCGCGCTGGCCGTCCAGGAAAAATCGTCCCGTAGGCTACCAGCGAGGTTCGCGCGGCTGCCTTGCGGCTTCGCGATAATCTTCGTTCGAGAATTTCTCCCGGCTTCCTCCACCGCCGCTCCGGCCGCCTCCACCGACATTGTTTCTTGGCGGCCGGGTGGCGTCTTTCGGACGGGCTTCATTGACCTTCAGGTTGCGCCCGCCGATCGGTTTGCCGTCTAGGCCTGCAATCGCCTTTGCGGCCTCATCGTCATTGGGCATTTCGACGAAAGCAAAACCGCGTGCGCGTCCGGTCTCGCGGTCCTTCACCAAGTTGACGCGAGTAACCTGTCCGAAAGGTTTGAACAGGTCGTTCAAATCGCTTTCTGTCGTCTGAAAACTTAAATTGCCTACAAACAGACTCTTCATTCTTCTTCTCCTTAACCTATCTTGCCGCCGGAGGCGCCCGGTTTTTACCCTCGGTCGCGCGGTAATTCAGGAACTTCTCAGTAAGAGCTCCGCACAAAGATTTGAAATCTGCGCGAACGGGAAGGATGGCGCAGCTTTCGCAGCGCTTTGGCTTCGATCTGGCGGATTCGCTCGCGCGTCACGGCGAACACCTGGCCCACTTCCTCGAGCGTGTGCTGGCTTCCATCGTCCAGGCCAAAGCGCATCCGGATGATCCTTTCCTCGCGGGGTGTGAGGGTCCGCAGGATCGAGGCAATTTGATCTTTTAGATTGAGATCGATCGCAGCGTCGGAGGGGGACAAAACCGCCTTGTCTTCGATGAAGTCACCCAGGTGCGAGTCCCCTGCCTCTCCGATGGGAGTCTCAAAGGACATCGGCAACTGCGCAACCTTTTTGGTTTTGCGCACGGCGTCGACAGGGATATCCATCCGCTTGGCGATTTCCTCGGAAGTCGGCTCGCGTCCGAGCTCCTGCACCAGCAGTTGGCTTGTGCGGGCCTGCTTGTTAATGGTCTCGATCATGTGCACGGGAACGCGGATGGTGCGCGCCTGGTCGGCGATGGCGCGCGTGATCGCCTGGCGAATCCACCAGGTGGCATACGTGGAGAACTTGTAACCCCGGCGCCACTCAAACTTGTCGGTGCCTCTCATGAGGCCGATATTGCCCTCCTGGATCAAGTCGAGAAACTGCAGCCCGCGATTCGTGTATTTCTTGGCGATGGACACGACCAGGCGCAGGTTTGCCTCCGTTAGTTCACTCTTCGCTTGTTGGGCTTCTCTCTCGCCAAGCTGGATCAGCGTGAGCGCACGCTTCAGGCCGCTTGGCCCGGCCTCGCTCGACTCTACGATCTCTCTTGCGCGAGCACGGCACGATCGCAGTTCCTTGCGCGCTTCGATCGCCGTATCGCCGTGAGCAGCTTTGGCACGGCGTTCGAGCCGGCCAGCCTCGCGCTCCAGGGCATGCAGGTGTTCGACGGTGTGCCGCAGCAGATCCGTCAGGCGCTTCTTCTCGCGTTCCCGGAATTCGATGGAACGGAGAAGGAGCGACATTTCAATCCGTGTGCGCGCCAATCGGCGGTTGGCTCGACGATACGCTCGCTTGTTGGACATTGCCGTGTTTTCCAGCTTGGCCACCTGCTTGCGTCCCAGATCACGGAGCTTCTCGATCTTGTCGATCGTTCGCAGAGTGTGCCGGGCCTTGTCTTCAATTTTGGCCGCGGTCAGTTCCTCATCGTTGAATTGGACAATTTCCTTGATCGACTTCGTCCCCGTTCGCAGCTCAGCTCCCATTGCGATCAACTCTTTCAGCACGAGTGGCGAGCGCGAAACCGTCTTTAGTACCCGGAGGTTTCCGCGCTCCAGGCGCTTGGCAATGGCCACCTCTTGCTCTCGTGTCAGCAGCGAAACGATGCCCATCTCCCGCAGGTATACCCGGACAGGATCGCTGGTCTTTTCAGGAAGCGATGCGGACTGGTCAAGTTCGGCCTCCTCGTCGCCTGGAGCTTCATATTGCGGCCTGACTTCCGTTGCTTCCGCCAAATCGAGGGCTGTGCGCGCTGCCTTGGCGTCGGAAGCGAATTCGTAGATATCGATGCCTTCGCCCTCGAAAGTGGAGAAGAGGTTGTCGATCTCCTCTGAAGTCTGTTCTTCGGCCGCAAGGAGGTCGTTCACCTGGTCTTGGAGAAGGTAACCTTGCTCCTTGCCTAATTTGACTAGGTTCCGGACCGGATCGAGTTTTTCCTGAACGTCCTGCGACAATGGTTTCTCCCTTTGCCCACTGCCAGAATTGGCCAGGCCTTTCCGAAGACCCTAGCGTCCCCTGGCGGAGACACTAGGACATTGCGTGGCAGACACGGCGAAGACGATGTGAGGATTGCAGCTTTTGCTACGCCGCTCTCTGGGGACAGGTCCGGCGGTCCCCATGCGCCACCCTGTACCGCAGCATTTGCAGTTCCTGAATCGGATCTTAGCCAGTATACACTACTTGCCTCGCTCGCCGAGGTTGTTCCACGCGTGTTACAGGCCAAAAATGCAGCCTACTGCTGGATTCCAGGATCGTCTTCTCGATTTGGATACCATCTTGGATACGATCATCGGTGGGTCCGGGAGTCATCCCCTACCGGCCGGCATTTACTATAGCGCTAAGTTTGCATCTGCGCTTGCAAGACTTCGCCCGGAAGGGCAACCATAGTAGGCCTGTGGGTTGATTGTTTCCTGGGAGAGGCATCCTGGATCCGATCCTTTTTCCCAGAGTGGTGGCCATCCACGGGGATTCTTTCCATCCGAATGCCCAGCGTACGCTCAAGCTGAAATAGCTCCGAGTGCTGTTCGTTCACGAAGAGAGTAGAAGCAACTCCGTGTTTGCCTGCGCGCCCGGTGCGTCCGACGCGGTGGATGAAATTTTCCGCCACCTCGGGCAAATCATAGTTGATGACGTGGGCGATTTCCTCAACGTGGATACCGCGCGCAGCAAGGTCCGTCGCCACCAGCACGCGGATGCGCCCCTGTTGAAATCCGGCCAACGCCGCTGTGCGTTGCGATTGCGAGCGATCTCCATGAATCGTCGCCGCGGCGATGCCCTCGTGATGCAGGTTTTTGGCAATCCGCTCCGTGCCGCGCTTGGTGCGCGAAAATACGAGGCAGCGGCCGCTCTCCTTGTTCAGCAAGAGCCGCAGCAGTTCCAGTTTGCCGGCAACGGTAACCTCAAATGCCTGCAGCCGCACGTTTTCCGCGGGCTTTAGTGTGGAACCAAGCGCGATTCGCACGGGGTTCCTCGTGTAATCCCTCACCAGGTGAGCCACGGACCCTTCCATCGTTGCGGAAAAACACATCGTTTGGCGCTCTTTGGGCAGGACCGCCGCAATCCTTTGGATCGCGGGCAGGAACCCCATATCCAGCATGCGATCCGCTTCGTCCAGTATGAGCACTTGAAGATTGTCGAAATGAACGAGGTTGCGGTCAAGATAGTCTTCCAGCCGGCCGGGAGTCGCAACGATCACGCGGGCTCCATCGCGGATGGCCTTCAGCTGTTGCCCTTCGGCTAGTCCACCGACCACCAGCGCCGCGGCGGCGAGGCGTTTGCCTCGCAACGCGTTGTATTGATCCACCACCTGCATGGCAAGTTCGCGCGTGGGAACAAGTGCGAGGGCCACAATTCCCATTTTGTCTTGCCGCAGAAGCCGCTCGATCACCGGGATGAGGAACGCCAGGGTCTTGCCGGTCCCGGTTTGCGCGGTTGCGACCACGTCATTGCCTTCAAGCAATTGAGGTATCGCTGCGGCTTGAACCGGCGTGGGTACTGAGAAGCGGGCAGACAAAAGTTGTTCCTTCAGGTACTGAGAAATCTTAAGTTCCGAAAAATTTTGCATTTTGCTTTCTTACCGGCGGCGACAGTCGCCAGGATTGCCCGAAGATGCAGGCAGGCACGGCGGTTGGCAGGGCCAGTCTTATTTTGAATTACGCTGAAAACGAACGGAGGAAACGTAGGCGGGATTCTCAGATCAGAGTACAAACCAGAGGGACCGCACAACACTGCCGCGGTATTAAGCGCAAAAAGAGTGTACCACATCCGGCAGAAGAGTGCGTCTAGAAAGATCAAACGGTGAGAAAAATCGTGCTCTTTGGTGTCCAGACAAAAACACGGTGCCGGAAGTGTCGACGGGGTACGCCAGCTTCACTTTGTAGTCTTGCGGGAACTGTTTCTGTTTCGGGCCCACCGCCGGATGGCACTCTTTCTTGACTCAATCTGTGTCAGTTTATCCAGGTCATCCGCATCCCGGCGCTTGTGCATTGTGGCGCCGCCCTCGGGAAAATGGAGCGGGTCCCTCAGGCTCTGCAGTTCGCGGTAGTAGTAGAGAGGGCTGGGTCTTTTCTGCCTAAATCTCAGGCTTTTCAGGAACTCGATCTCCTCTCCGGTGGCATCGCCACTCAAAGGCGCATGGCGCAGAAATCCCTTGAAACCCGGCTCTTCCTCGGCTGAAAGCACGCCTCCCATTTCAATGAACTGAAATCTCATCAACTGCTTGGGAGCCAATCGTTCATTCAAGTTGATTCCCATTGCAAACGTGTCCAAATCGATGTCCCAGGAATCGATCACCGGATCCAGAAAAGCGGAGCAGTGATCGATGGACACATTGAAGACATCCGTATCCAGAAACTCCAAGATCATCGCCCGCATCTCTTCGTAAGACTGGCGCCGCCGCTTTGCGACGCTCCGCAGCCAACTCTCGTTTTTCAACTCATCTCGGGCGATGCCCTTCGTCACATCCAGAAACTTTCGGGTCACCAATCTCTCCAGCTCGCCAAATGCCTGTTTCTCAAAAATATCGCGCACCTGCGCTCGCTTGCCGGTACTGCATTTCCGGATGATCAGCTCTCGAACTTCCCCGAACAAAGGCGCGGGCGGATCGGCCAGTTTCTTTTTCAATTCCTCCCGGCGTTGAGCTCTCACCATGGCCGAAAGCTGGCCCTTCGGCAGTCTTAAAAATGTGTTCATCTTCTCGTAGAGGTCCGTGCGGTCGGCCGCGGGAGGCGCCTTCTTTCGCGTGAGCAGTTGGGAGATATAGGACTCCGTGACCTGAGCCGCGGCCGCGAGGTCCCGCTGTTCCAGTCCCAGCTCTTTCAGCCGCTGTTGAATCACAAAACAAACGTCCACGGGCTCCCTCCTTTGAATTAACTGCAATAGTAAAGCTACTCCTAACGGAGTCCACAATACTTGACAATTACTGTAAAGTCGAGCATTCTTGGGTTCGCCAACGGGAACGGTACAAGCAGCTCTTGCGTCTCTTGAGTGCGATGGAAGAGCCAGGAAAAGGAAAAAGAAAAAGCAATGACTAAACTCTATGTCGGGAATCTCGCATTTGGCATGACGGATGACGCTCTGCTGCAGCTTTTCATTGGAAAGGGATATCAAGTGGCCTCGGCTCGCGTCATTACCGACCGCGAAACCGGCCGCTCGCGCGGTTTTGGCTTCGTGGAACTAGGGCCGGGCGGCGACGTGGCCAAAGCCATTGGCGACCTGAATGGCCTGGATGTTGACGGCCGCCAGTTGCTGGTGAATGAAGCACGTCCCCAGGAAAGCCGAGGGGGCGGAGAACGTTCCGGCGGCCGCGGCCACTCCGGCGGCCGATCCGGTGGGAACAGCCGGCAGCGGTACTAACTCCGCGCGACAGCTCCGCGGGGATTTTTGTGAAATTGCGTCGCGTTCGTTTGCTCAACCGGCGTTTCGAGAGCATGCTGCGCGAGAGACTTTGCGTTTTGTCGTTCAGGAGGAACTTGTGGCGATTCTTTCGGAGGGCCAATACATCAAGCATTTTCAGTACGGTTGCGGGGTCATCACCGAATCCAGCCATGACCGCACAACTATTGATTTTGACGGTCATGGGATCAAGAAGTTCGTCACCAGCCTCATGGTCGTCGAACCTGCCGACGGCACTCCTCCGAAGCGCCGCCGCGTCCGGCGTGCCAAGCCGGCGAAGGCAGCGCCCGCACTCGCTTCTCCCGTGTTCGTGCCGGGTGCCAAATGAGCAGCGCAATCATCGTTCAGTATGTCGGCTTCCAGGCGAAGACACTTTCACGCGAATACACCTTTCACGTCCGCAGGGCAGGGGAAGATCGTGAATTCACTCTGAATATCGCGAATGAAGCATTTGTCTCTCATCGCGCTCGCTATCAAGATGCGCCGGGGATTTGCTCGGAGAGGCTTCAAAGCGAGTTGGCCGCTCACGAGAATCATCCTGAAGAGACCCAATTCGTGATCACTACCGCGGAATTGGATTCCTATCGGGCATCGCGCGCGCCCAAGTCGCCTCGAAGCCTCTACAGCCGACCGGCCCAACAGGACTTCTAGACAGAATTTCTCACAAGCTACAATTTATCCGTTGTTCAATTTCAGCCTTCACAATCCATGTCTGTGATGACCGAAATCTAAGACTCGACTGAGCCAATTCATTTCCTTGGGCGATTTGCTTCATCGAACCGGAAGAGGTTAAGGTAGATGAAAGCAACACAACCCGATGAAGGATGCTCGCGTCGAACGGATTTCTGCCATCGCTCAACTTCATCGTAAGCACCCTTTCCTTTGATAGGGGTGTATTCCTGGTTTGGAGCGGGATCAGGGTGCCGTATGGCATCTCGATTGAGAAGTTGGAAGTTTTGAAAGCCTCTGCTATTCGAAGGGTGCCTCGCATTGTGCGGGATAGCTGGATTCACACATACAAATTCGAAGCCGTCGCAGGAAAGGGTTCGGGACATGGCGGCAACTTCGTCCACCGCGGCCCTGATCAGCAGGGTGTTTTCTCGTCCAATCTCTTTTCCTTTGGTGCCGCCCGCACTAAAATCATCCACGATTCGGCTCACCGGAGTACGGACAACTCTTCCGTTGAGCGGGCATCGAACTGCCGATGAATCGCCACTTTCAGCGGGAGATCAAGGTTGGCTTTCACCTCTGGGGCCTGCTCACTTTGTTCTTGTGGATGAAAACATGGCAAGTCAAGATTTAGCTGCCTACTAAGAGATGAACGATCTCTTCAATCGCCGTGGGTTTCTGCTCTCCGTCGTTTTCCTATTCGCAGCCGTCATCTACTTCGGTGGTGTGCTTTCGCCGCCCTCTCTCATGGACGATGTTGACGCCGTGCATGCGCAAATCGCAAAAACGATGCTGACGAGCGGCGATTGGGTGACGGCGCGGCTGGATGGGGTCGTCTACCTGGAAAAGGCTCCTTTAATCTATTGGTTGATCGCCATCTTCTACAAGTTTTTTGGCGTGGCGGATTGGGTCGCACGGCTTCCGGTTGCACTCGCCTCGATCGCTCTTGCGCTCTTAACCTCGCTGTTCGGCATGTGGGCCTTTGGAAAGCGCGCCGGCTTTTACGCGGGCCTGTGCATGTCCACGTGCGTCGGTTTATTTCTTTTCACGCGTATTCAGATCCCCGATGTGATGCTCACATTCACAATCACGCTTGCCATGTGGGCTTTCCTGCGCTCTCTCGAGGAAAAAGAAGAGCACCCGCGGCTCTGGGCGGCAATTCTCGCGGCAAGTCTGGGCACGGGACTACTGCTCAAAAGCCTGGTTGCCATTGTGTTTCCAGTCGCGGCAGCTTTGATCTATCTTTACGCTTCCAAGCAACTATTTTCTCGTAGAACCTGGCAGCGGCTTCGGCCCATCAGCGGTTCTCTGATCGTGCTGCTGATCGCCGCGCCTTGGCATGTGTTGGCGACGCTGCGCAATCCTCCCTATTTTGCCTGGACTCTCAAGAGTGGCCCTGGCCTGTACCACGGCTTCTTATGGTTTTATTTTGTCAATGAACAGTTGCTAAGGTTTCTGAACCTGCGATATCCGCGCGATTACAACACTGTGCCACGGCTGTACTTCTGGCTGTTCCACCTTCTTTGGCTCTTTCCCTGGAGCGTGTATTTGCCGGCGGTCAAAAATCTCTCCTTTAAGCCTGTGGATCGCGCGGGACAAGCCAGGCTCCTGGCGCTCTGCTGGACGGGATTCATTCTCGTCTTCTTCACTTTTTCAACCACTCAGGAATATTACTCGATGCCGTGCTATCCGGCCCTGGCCCTTCTGCTCGGCTCCGCAATGGCAGCGGAAGACAAGTGGATCCATCGCGGCACGCGCGTTTTGGGAGCACTCGCCGCGTTCGCTGCGCTCACCTGTATCGCCATTGCTTTTGCCGTGCGCAATCTGCCCACTCCCGGAGATATTTCCTCCGCGCTGTCGCGGCATCCGTCGGCTTACACGCTATCGCTCGGACACATGCTGGACCTTACGCTGGATTCGTTCGCTTATCTTCGTTTGCCGCTATATCTGGCGGGAGCCGCTTTTTTGCTGGGAGCCGCGGCCAATCTCCGCTGGTCAGGCCTCCGTGCCTTTTTGACGTCCGCGCTCATGATGGTTCTGTTTTTTCATGCCGCCCGGCTGGCGCTCGTCGCCTTCGATCCTTACCTCTCTTCTCGCCCTCTCGCAGAAGCGATGCTGGCTCAGCCTGCGGGAAAACTCATCGTCCAGGGCCACTACTATCCGTTTTCTTCGGTCCCTTTTTACACCGGACTCGATCCTTTACTATTGAACGGTAAGCGCCACAATCTGGAATACGGCGCGGCCGCGCCAGGAGCTCCGGCGGTTTTTCTGAGCGATTCGGGATTCACCACTTTATGGACAAGTCCGGAAAGATACTATTTTGTCGCTTCTCAACAAGAGGCGGAGCGCATCGAAAGTCTCGTTGGCAAGGAGCATTTTCAGACCGTTTCCGCCAGCGGCGGGAAATTCCTGCTGAGAAACGTGCCTCCTCCCAGCACCCCCGTTCCCGAACCTGTTTCCACCATGCCATCCACTCCGCCCATCGGACATCAGTCTTCGGCCTCTCCCGTGTCTGGACCGAAGAGGAATGGCTCGCATTGATTGCAGGCAGTTTCTGGCTACCCGGCGTCAATTGAGGTGAGAGGATGGATCGAAATCTCCTAGTTGCGGAAAAACTGCTCGCGCTGCAGTCATGGCCGGGAGCGAACAGAGCGGACAGTCATGCAGTCACTCACAATGCTGCAATCGGTCGAGCGCGCCGTCGGACAGGGCGCCAATCGAGATATGATGTGGCGCAATTGAATCACAACCCGTAAACTATGAACTCCTTTTGGAAAGTAAGAATCCAATCAGGCAACGCTTCTAGAGGATCAGGAGATGTCTTTTTCGCCTTTATACCTTCCGCGAGTTTGGTTGGGCAGCCAAGTATCCACCAAATTCTTGCCTTCAACCATTCGGCCGCTCGCTGCCCATATCAAGTTAACCGAAAATTGCCAGGCTAAATGCATCAGTTGTGACTACTGGAAGTCGCGTTGGGATGACGGGATCAACACGGAGCGGGCAATCGATCTCGTGAATCAGATCGCTGCGGCTGGCATTCGCTCCCTGCGGTTTACCGGAGGCGAGCCGCTGCTTAGGAAAGATCTTTTCCATGTTTTGCAGCAGGCGAACCCCTCCTCATTCAAGCGCATCATCCTCCAAACGAACGGCCTGCTCCTCAAGAAGCTTCACAAGGACATCAACGCCTCTTCCATTACGCACATCTCCGTGTCGATCGATGGCCTGAAGGACACGAACGACCACATCCGGGGAATCCGCGGCTATTTCGATTTGGCCATGGAAGGCATTAAGTTGCTGCGCGAAAAGCAAGTGTCTATCGCCATTACCTTGAATCGAATTTCAGCCTCGGAGCTTGGGACACTCGCAGATGTGGCTCGGGACGCGGGCGCCGGCATCGACCTCAATATCCTGAGTCGAAGTCTCTATTTCTTTAAGGATGCGGATATCGCTTCCATGTGGCCGGGGCGAAAGGATGTGCTTGAAATAACAAGGTTCCTTCGCGACACGGTAAAACGTCCGGCTTACGAGGTGGATTACATAACGCGGTATTACAACAACGAAAAAGTCGCAGAGCCGCCTTGTGTTCTCGGGTACCTTCAGGTGTTCGTGCTATCGAATGGCGATGTTTTGACCGGCTGCTACCCTCTCAAACCGGTGGGAAATATTCTCCGCGACACTCTTGCCACCATCCTGGCGTCAGAGGCATATTCCCGCCAGAGTATGGCAATGATCCGCCGCGAATGTCCGGGTTGTACGTGCGGCATTGAAAGTTCCCTGGCCATGAAGCACGCGGCTTCCAGCGCGCTCTTCGAACTGAGCCGTTTGAAGCTCCGTCAGGAGAGCAGCGATCGGGGAATCCCCGTAGCCGTGGCGCAGGCCGAAAATTCTCCGCATCCAGCGCCGTAGACGCGCCAAAAATCTCCTACCTACGCACAAAATGTTATTCACGTTGTATTCAGGTAGGTGGCTGATCGATTGATCGGTGGATCAATTTTGGGCATCACGCAAAGTCATTCTCGCGCTTAACTTCACTCCCACGTTGCTGCTGGTTGGTTGAGACTCACGCGCCAATTCGGCGGCGTAGGCAAGGGCAGCATCGATATCGGCATCCACCAGAGTGGGGTAGTCCTGCGCTATTTCCTTACGAGACAGGCCAGCAGCGTTATTGTCGATCGCCACGGATACCATGATCCGCGTTCCGCGGGCAGACGCTCTTCCGTGGCAGATAGCCGGATTCACGCTGATTCGTTCCCGCCAGTTGCTCATGCTTGGATTTCAACTCCAGCTTACGGTTGGGGAGTGGACAAGTTGGCGCAGGTGGCACACCCGGCCGCTCCCAAAGCCGTTCCGGCGCTTAACCTGCTGGCCACCCGCCAGCGAGGTACTCAATCTGCGGCGGTCGGTTGAATAATCAGTTGGGTTAACCTTGAATCAAGGAAGCTGCTTTCAATCTCTGTTGCCCAGCGAACCCTATCGTCATGGGGACGAGATGACGAGACTCGCGTTGGGAATTCGTCGTACGTCCTACCATCCAAGGCTCTTCCAGCAAGTTTCTTGTTGGGTCCACCCCACTGTTTGAAGAAGAATGGTACGCCAGCTTTGGCGCATTGGTCGCGTATGGAGACCACCCACTCGCGTTTCATGGAGCGTGCTCCCGCCCCACTCTCACCGCCGACAATCACCCAGTGAATTCCACGCAAGCTCAAGTGCCCTAACTCCTCCAACAGAGGTTCAATTGACAGAAATCTCACGGCTGCGGGAGCCGTCTGCAAATCAGAGATTCGCGGTACGCCGTATCTCTTATCCTCTACGCTTACGCCCCACCAAATATTTGGCGCCGTGGCAGCGGCTTCCAGTCTGGTAGAAAGCAAGTCGGCCATCCGCGTTGAACGTTTTGTGAGCACCTGATACGTGTGCCAATTCGCTTTAACCATTACCTTGCTGACAGCCTCGATGTAATCATCTGACACGCCTTCTTGGAACAGGTCACTCATCGAGTTGACAAAAATCATTCTTGGCGTTCGCCACCGTAGTGGCTCTCCAAGCTTCTCAGGCACGAGGCGAAAGTCGAATCCCTGCTCGTAAGGATGCCCCTTAACTCCACGGAACCGTTCCGCGAAAACTTCCGCATAGCAGTGCTTGCATCCGGGGCTCACCTTGATGCAGCCGCGAACCGGGTTCCAGGTCGCATCTGTCCACTCGATTGCGCTGTTAGCACTCATATGCTCTCCTTCGGCGATTATCCCTTCAGACGAAATGTCACGCGAACATTATCACCAAACGTACCCTTTCGCCTTTTGGACAGTGGTGGCTCAGCGGTAACGGCCATTTTAGTCTCCAAATTGAGCAGGACAGCCTTGTAATTCTTCATAATGTATGGGCGTCCCACATTGTGCAGATTATAGATTTCCTCGACTGTGAGTGTTTGTCCGGCGAACTCGCCCAAAAGCATTTCTCCCAAGTCATCAAGAGGACGATTAAGTTCAAACAGCAAGGGATGAATTTGTGAGGCCGGACAATATCCGAAGGACGGCACACCCTGATGTTGCTCAGAACTGTATTTCGCCATGATTTCTTTCATTATGCGGTAACCTAGTGGATGCTTGCCAGCAAACACCAGGTGGTGGCTGGTGCGAGTTCCGTTTTCATCTTTGAAACAGAAAGGAAGCACATAGCTAGCACCCAATTCTCGAAGGGCCTCTATTAGTGCCTCTACAATAGCCGCCTCTCGCTCATGGGGCGGCAGTCCAGCCAAACGGCCACGCAGCCCGTCTGCCCGGTCCTGACCGAAAAGTACGTTAATATGCTCCTCAACCATTTCGTTGCCTAAACCCATATTGATGCGGTTGTAATTGAAAAAGAAAACGCAATCACATCCCCAGTTCCTCAGAACCGAGTTGATCAATCCGAGTGAGAGCCCTTTGTATCCCCAGGGGTCTACGAAGAAAAACGTCGGAATAAGCCTCTTGCTTTCAAACATGCCAACAATTTTTTCACCGACCTCTTCGGCAGCAACCTGCGGCTTGAATTTCAGGCTCTTGATACCCGGTATTGCGTTAATCTCCGCGTTGAGCGCTTCGGCATTCTCCTTGTCGGCGTCGTTAAACAGGGTGACGAGATGTTCGCTCAGGTCCGAGTCGGCTATCGCTCTTTCTAGGACAAGCAGCGGAGTCGACTTGGTGCCATCCCTATAGCGGCCCTTTCCTGCGAACAGGTCGATATACGCGATCTCGGTCACTCGCTTCTTGGCTGTCGGCAAAATAATCTTGGCCCATGCCCAGAAGTAATCCCGAACGATCGTCGCCTTGATGCGCGACTGTGCTGTCGATTCTTCAAAAAAGGATTCACCAATCATAGGCGAATAAAAGGCGAACTTCGTACCTAAAGTCTACGTTGTCTGTGGAGTTCATGCAATTGCAAAAATAGTGACGAATGGCCAACAGATTACCGCGCTGAGCGATTTTGGGTCCCGCAAGCACGTTTCTTATTCACAATGGTTAGTAATCGAATGCTACGATGGCGCCATGCCGGAGCCCGAAACTTCTAACGCAAATTCTATGCGCCGCCCTCCAGAAGACGAACGCGCCGGGAAGAACAGCATTCTGGACGCGCAGCAGCAGCACTGGCAGACAACCTTTTCTCTGTGGCCGGAGATGTTCGGCCTGGATCGGAGTGCGCCTGCCGTCAAAGCAGCCGAACAATTCGAACAGGGGGGAAAACGGAAGATCTTGGAGCTGGGAAGCGGTCAGGGGCGGGACACGCTGTTTTTCGCCAGCAGGGGGTCCCAGGTGACCGCCGCCGATTACGCGCAAGCCGCCGTGGAAGCGATAGCGTCGAAGGCGCGATCCGCGGGATTGGGCGAGCGGATTACCGCGGTGCGTCAAGACGTGAGAGAGCGGCTTCAGTTCCCGGACGAATCCTTTGACGCCTGCTACTCCCATATGCTGTTTTGCATGGCGCTGACGACGGCGGAATTGGAGCGCCTCTCGCAGGAAGTATGGCGAGTTTTGAGACCCGGCGGGCTGAACATTTACACCGTCCGGCACACACGCGACGCTCATTGCGGAACCGGAGTTTATCGCGGAGAGAACATGTGGGAGGTCGGGGGTTTTATTGTTCACTTCTTCACCCGGGAGAAAGTGAGTCATCTGGCGAAGGGCTTCGAGATCGTCAGCATCGACGAATTTGAAGAGGGGGGCCTCCCCAGGAAGCTTTTGCGAGTAACGCTCAGAAAGCAAACACAGCAATGAATCCCACCGAAGCCCTTGGCGGGTCGTCCAGCCGACAGACGCAAAGACAACTCAGGGTGGATAACCCTCGCGGTCGGAGTGTGGGTCTTGGGGTTTCCCTCATTGAATTCCATTACATGGCAAGGAATTATCCCGACCTCAGTGAAAGCTGCGGACAGTCGTGTGCGGATGGTGGTGGCTAGTGAGAACTGCGTTCTAGTGCCGTTCCCACTCTTCCCTAACTCTCTCCTAATAGTACCAAAGGAGAAAGGATACGAAGTTAACTCCCGGGCCACGCATTTCCCAGTTTTGCGAACCTCTCAGACTTAGGGACAGAAATCAACCGATGTGGTAGTTAGGGCGGAGGTCGCCTGCTATCCAAGGAGAGCAGCTGTGGATCTACCTGTACACTTCGGGGATGAAGGTCTGATCTTGGATCGGTGGCCGGACATACTTCGACCTATCCAGCGGGGGTAACTTCAGGGGTTTGGGCGTCAGATCTTTGTAGGGAATCAGCGAGAGCAGGTGGCGGATCACATTCAACCGCGCACATTTTTTCTTGTTGGCGTTCACCACATACCATGGCACCTGCTTAATGTCAGTATGCGCGAACATGTCGTCTTTGGCTCGTGAGTACTCCACCCAGCGCGTGCGCGATTGCAGGTCCATGTCGCTCAACTTCCAGCGCTTGGTGACATTGGCCATGCGGTCCTGAAACCGTCGTTCCTGCTCTTCATCGCTCACAGAGAACCAGTACTTGATCAAGACGAGGCCCGCGCGCACCAGCATGCGCTCGAATTCCGGGCAGCTGTGCAGGAATTCCAGGTATTCGCTTTCCGTGCAGAAGCCCATCACGTGCTCGACGCCCGCTCGGTTGTACCAGCTTCGGTCAAACAACACCATCTCGCCGGCCGCTGGGAGGTGCGCCACATAACGCTGAAAATACCACTGGCTTTTCTCTCGCTCGGTGGGTGTGCCGAGGGCGACCACGCGGCAGATGCGCGGATTCAGACTCTGCGTGATGCGCTTAATCGTGCCTCCTTTGCCGGCTGCGTCCCGCCCTTCGAAGATAACCACCACCCTAAGGCCTTTATGGCGGATCCACTCTTGCAGCTTGACCAATTCCACTTGCAGGCGGGACAACTCCTCTTCATATTCGCAATCGTGTCCCAACCGCAGGGACTTCCGGTTCCCATTTTTCCCTGGAAGCCCAACGGACTTGGCTTCCTCGAGACAGAAAGTGTCCTTTTGACCCATTGCGGCCTCCATCTCCTCCGGGCGAGAAGATACATATTCTCCATCGGCCAAGCAGCGGGCTTTCTTTAGCCGCTAGCACACGGAGGCAGCTGCATGGGGCTCTTGCGGAGCGCATCAACACGCAGGTTCGCTGACCCTGTTTTCCATCTCTTTGGAGGCACATATTCGCGCACCCCAGCTCTTCGACGGGTCGACTGTTGCTCTGCTATAGTGAAGTACATTCCATTGTGTTCAACAGGGGAGGTCTCTCGTGGCGCTGCGAAATCCTGTCCTAGTCCTGACGCGTTCCTTCTGCTTGTTTCTCCTGAAGCGCTTCGCATAGAATCTACGTTTGGTCTCAGAGCCTCGCACTTTCCAAGGAGCGTCATGTCTCGCCGTATCGCCGCAAAAATTACGGGTGTAGCCGGCTACGTTCCGCCGCGCGTGCTTACCAATGCCGACCTTGAAAAAATGGTTGACACTACGAACGAATGGATCATGGAACGCGTGGGCATCCGCGAACGTCATATCGCAGATAAGGGCGTCGCCGCCAGTGATCTCGCTGTGGAAGCGGTCAAGAAACTGCTCGCGGCCCATCCCTTTGATTTGCAACAGGTGGATCTCATCGTCGTGGGTACGGTCACCCCCGATATGATGTATCCCTCCACGGCGTGTCTGGTTCAACACAAGATGGAAATTGCGAACACCTGGGGTTTCGATGTTTCCGCAGGCTGTTCCGGTTTCCTGTATGCGCTGAATGCCGGAGCGAAGTTCATTGAATCCGGACAGTACAAGAAAGTTCTGGTGATCGGATCGGACGTGAATTCTTCCATGACCGACTACACCGATCGCGCGGTTTGCATTATCTTTGGCGACGGAGCTGGAGCGGCATTGCTCCAGCCCGCGGAGGAAGGCGAACAGGGCATTATCGACCATGTCGCCCAGATTGAGGGTGTGGGCGGGCAGTTCCTTTTCATGCCGGGAGGAGGCAGCTTGAACCCCGCCTCGCACGAGACCGTCGATCAGAAAATGCACTATATCCATCAGGATGGAAAAAACGTCTTTAAGTATGCGGTCAAGAAAATGGCGGAGATGACCGAACGCGTCCTGGCGAAAAATGGACTGACGGGCAAGGATGTGGATTGCTTCATCGCTCACCAGGCCAATCGCCGCATCATCACCGCCACCGCAGAACGCCTCGGCATGCCTTTGGAAAAAGTGATTATCAACATCGAACGCTACGGCAATACAACGGCCGGCACAATCCCCCTTGCCCTGCAGACGGCCCTCGAAGAGAAAAAACTGAAGAAAGGTGACCTTGTCCTGATCGCCGCCGTGGGTGCCGGATTCACTTCCGGCGCAACTCTCTTGCGCTGGGCCTACTAGCCGGAAATGTCACTAGGAATGTGGACGAAACGTTGAATCGAAGTGGGAATCGGTTATGAGGAAGCGAATCGGGGTGTTGTTGAGTGGCCGCGGCTCGAATTTTGAGGCGCTGGCGGAAAGCGTGTCGGCGGGTAGGATTCCGGACGCGCAGATGGCGATTGTCATCAGCAACAAGCCAGACGCGCCGGGGTTGAAGCGCGCCGAGACGCGCGGCATACCGACGCGGTTGATCCCATCGAAAGGACTGCAGCGGGAAGTCTATGACCGGCAAGTGGCGGCGGTGCTGCAGGAATACCAGGTGGATCTGATTTGCCTGGCGGGATTCATGAGATTGCTGTCGCCGTATTTCATAGCAACCTTCCCGCAGAAGATTCTGAATATTCATCCTTCGCTGCTGCCGGCGTTTCCAGGACTCGAGGCGCAAAAACAGGCGTTGGACCATGGCGTGAAGTTTGCGGGATGCACGGTGCACTTTGTGGATGAGAATCTGGACGCGGGGCCGATTATTGTGCAGGCGGTGGTGCCGGTGCTGGATAGCGACGACGAACACGCGTTGGCAGAACGGATTCTGAAGGAAGAGCACCGGATTTACAGTGAAGCGGTGAAGATTATTTTGGATGGGAATTGGCGGATTGAGGGGCGGCGTGTGCTCCGGACGGATGCATAGGGCGCGATGGCAAAATTCAAAAGCGTGGATGAACAGCTGACGTATCTGAAAAAGGGCGTGGCGGAAATTGTTCCGGAAGCCGAGCTGCGGGCGAAGCTAGAGAAGTCGTTGAAGACAGGGAAACCGCTGCGGGTGTATCTGGGTGTGGACCCGACAGCGCCGGATATTCACCTTGGGCACACGGTGGTCTTGCGCAAGTTGAAACATTTTCAGGACATGGGCCACACGGCCATTTTCCTGATCGGTGATTTTTCGGCGATGATCGGCGATCCCACGGGACAATCCGAAACGCGGCCACCGCTTTCGCGCGAGCAGGTGGAAGGCAACGCGAAGACGTACCTGGCGCAGGTTTACAAAATTCTGGATCAGGAAAAGACCGAGGTCCGCTACAACAGCGAATGGCTAGGCAAGATGTCCAGCTATGACGTGGTCCGACTCTGCGGGCATTATCGGTTGGCGCGCATGCTGGAGCGCGAGGATTTTCGCTCGCGGTTGGATAAGAATCTTCCGATCGCCGTTCATGAGCTTTTGTATCCCTTGCTGACGGCTTACGACGCCGTGAAGCTGCAGTCGGATGTGGAGTTGGGCGCTACGGAGCAGAAGTTCAATATTCTGGTGCACCGCGAAATCCAGCATGAGTATGGGCTATCGCCACAGGTGGTTGTGACCATGCCTATCCTCGTTGGGCTGGACGGGCAGAGGAAGATGTCCAAGAGCCTGGGGAATTACGTGGGGATTACGGAGGCGCCCGGGGAGATGTTCGGGAAGATGATGTCGATTCCGGATGAGCTGATGTGGTCGTACTACGAATTGGTGACGGATCGGACCCCGCAGGAAATTGCGGAATTGAAGAAGCAGGTGGAGGAAGGAAAGCTGCACCCGATGGCTGCGAAGATGCGCCTGGCGGAAGAGGTCGTGAGCGATTTTCAAGGAGCCGAGGCGGGGCGGAAGGCTGCGGAGAACTTTCAAAGGGTGTTCCGCGACCGGCAGGCGCCGGAGGAAGTGAAGGAAATCGTGCTGAAGCGCATGCCGATGGGCATTTCCGTCCGAATGACATCAGGCTCGACTTTAAGCAGCCATATGGCGACAGCGTTGTCGAGTTCAGAGAAATGGTCGAAATTACTGGCCTATCTTGGCGAAGCAGGTTCCGCGTCCGAAGCGGAACGTCTCATCAAACAGGGTGGATTTGAAATAAACGGCTTGCCGGTCAAAGACCCCACTAGCAGGCTGGACCTAAGTCAATCGGGATCATATGAAGTTCGCGTCGGAAAGAAAAGTTTTCTTCGAATTGTGGTCGAGTAAGAGGGATTCCTCGCTTTGCTCGGAATGAAGCTGGCGTATTATCGCTCACTCATCTCCCCAAACTTTATTCCTCACTTCAGCACTTCCTCCACTAGCGAGAAAACGTGGCGGGCGATGGCGGGAGCGGCGGTCAGGCCGGGGGATTCGATACCCACCAACTGGATGACCTGCGGAAATTCGCGGTCAGGTTCAATGACAAAATCGGCGATGCCTTTGCCGTCCGGCGGAACAAGTTTTGGGCGCAGACCGGTGTAGGCGAGTTGCAGGTCCTGCTCCTCGATTTCTGGGACCATGTGTTTGACGTCGGCGGCAAATTCCGGAATGGTCATGCGGTCGCGTTCGTAGTTCTCCTTGCTATCGACATATTTGGCCGTGGGGCCGAGAAGGAGGGTGCCCCACATGGTTTTGGTGAAGTGCAGGCCGAGCGTGAGGCCGTCCTGGTGAGGCAATGGATAAACGAGATTGCGGACGAGTTCGGCATGAGGTCCACGAATTTCGCAGTATTCCCCGCGGACGGGATAGACGGTCCAGGGACGAGGGCCGAGCAGGCGGGCGACCTCATCGGCATAAAGGCCCGCGGCGTTGATGACGCAGCGCGCTTCGATGGATTCGGATTCGAACTGCTCCTCGTCACCGATGCGAACTGCGACGCGGACGAGATCCTTGTACGGTTCGAGTGATTCGACTTTGGCATGAGTTAGGAGGTTTGCGCCTTGCTGTTCGGCAACGCGGGCGTAAGCGTGGACGAGGTCCTCGGCGGAGCAGATGCCCGTGGAGGGCACATCCAAGGCGGCATAACCCTTCACGTGAGGTTCTTTGTCGCGGATTTGTGTGGAGGTCAAGACCTGCAAGCCCTCGACACCGTTTTCCTGGCCTTTTTTCAGGAGGGCGTGAAGTTGGGGTTCTTCCTCCTTCGATTTAGCGACGACAAGTTTGCCGGAGGTGCGGTGCGGAACGTTGTGCTTCGCGCAAAATTCCTTGGTCAGACGGTTGCCTTCGAGACAGTGGCGAGCTTTCCAGGAATTTTTCAGGTAGTAGATGCCGGAGTGGATGACGCCGCTGTTGCGCGTACTGGTGGACATGCCAAATCTGGGAAATTGCTCGACGAGAAAGATGTCTTGCCAGCGGCGGGAGAGGGCTTCGGCGATGGCGCAGCCGACAACGCCACCGCCAATAATCAAAACGTTGACCTGATCCATAACCTCATAGGATACGACAAGACAATTGTTGGGGAATCAGTCCTCTTCGTGGCCGACCTCATCGAAGAAGGTCTTGCAGGGCTCGAGCTGAGCATGCGAACCATCATGTACGGCGAAATGGGCGACTTTGGCAGGGTCGTAGCCATTCTTCCAGAGAGAGGCACTGCCATATTCTCCGTCCTTATTGAGGGCGTAGAAATAGAGGTGGAAAGTGCCAAGCTTCTTTTTGTCATTGTTGTAGTTGTGCGCGACGCGGCCGAGGGCTTCGAAACAGGCGTCGCCGGGCCTCATGCCTTTGCGCATCATTTCAACGATGGTGTGGCCGCCGGAGATTTTGACGTTCTCCTCACCCTTGCCGGTGGAGCCGGCGGCGCCAACCTCGCCATCGACGAAGAGGCCCGCACCGATGATCGGGGAGTCACCGACGCGGCCGGGAATTTTCCAGGCGAGTCCCGAGGTAGTGGTGGTGCCGCTAATTTCGCTCTTGTCGTTCACGGCGAGACAGCTGATGGTACCGGTGGGAGGATGTGTGATGACGCGCTGGGCGTAGGCGATTTTTTCGGGATCGTGATCGAAAAGCTCGGCGAGGTGTTCTTTCCATTCCGGGCTGTCGATGCCAGGGCGCCAGTTGAAGCTGGTACGAGCCTTCCAAGCAAGCCAGATTTTGCGGGAATGCTCGGTGAGAAGATTCATCTCCTCGAAACCCTCGTCAACGGCGAAGCGGCGTGCGCCATCGCCAACGATCATGAGGTGATTGGTGCGCTCCATGACGATTTTCGCGAGACGGGCGACGTTCTTGATGCGTTGGACGGCCGCAACGCTGCCGGCGCGGTGGGTGGGGCCGTGCATGACGCTGGCATCGAGCTCCACCACACCTTCTTCGTTCGGGAGACCGCCGTAGCCGACGGAATCGTCGTTGGGGTCATCCTCGACCACAGTGACCGCGGCAACAACGGCATCGAGGGTGTCTCCGCCGGCCTTTAGAATGTCCATGCCCTTATCGAGAGCATGCAAACCGTTAGCGGAAGAAATCATGAGGGAGCGTTTCACGACAGAAGCAGACGAAGGGGGAGGAATGCGTTCGGGCAAAGTCGAGGTGCTAACGGGCGAAGATTCGCCGAACAGGCTTGCCGTGCCGGCGAGAGCGCTACCGGCCAGAGTGGTCGCGAAAAATTTCCGCCGAGTCCAACGGTCCATGAGTGATCTCCTGATGAGGAATGAAGGTGTCGTGTGGCACTTTAGTCCAGATTGAAGAAGAAGGGAAACAGTTCCGGAACAGCGGTTGCTGATGGATCAGTTGAGGTGCAGTTGAATTGGCGGACCGCCTCACAAGGTGGTCCCTATAAGAAAAGGAAAAGGGCGGGTTAGTCGGTGCCGCCAAGAGGGAGGAAATACTGCGTGCCCTTCACGGGTTCCTGGAGGCGGCGGAGGAGCTGCTGCAGGTCATCATTGCGTTCGACGAAATCGATTTCGGAGGTGTCGACGACGAGGAGATCAGCGCCTTCGTAGCGGAAGAAGAAATGCTCGTAGGCGCGGGAGACTTCCTCGATGTAGTCGGGGGAAATCTGCCTTTCCTCGCGCGCTTTCTTTTTGGCCAGGCGCGCGCGGAGTACCTCGGGTTTAGCCTGAAGATAGATCACGAGATCGGGTTGAGGGAGTTCGACGGTCAGGGCCTCGTAAAATCGTTCGTAGAGTTTGAGTTCGGCATCATCGAGATTGAGGTTGGCGAAGATGCGGTCTTTCTCCATCAAGAAATCGGAAATGACCGGGCCGGGGGAGTTGCCGGCGAGGGCTTCGCGGATGCGCTTCTGACGTTCCATGAGGAAATAGAGCTGAGCTTGGAAGGCCGCGCCGCGTTTTTCGGCATAGAAATCGGCAAGGAAGGGGTTGTCCTCACAATCGTAGATGCGCCGCGCATGGAGGCGGTCGGCGAGGATGCGGGCGAGTGTGGTTTTGCCGACGCGCAAAGGTCCTTCGATGACGATAAAGCGCGGAGGCTGGGGGCCGGGTTGTGGCTGCCGGGCACGTTTCACCGAAGAATCAGAAGCGGGCATTTTGCCTCTGTCTGTGAAGGAATAGGTATTGCGCTGGATTATAGCAGTTCTTCCGCATCCCATGCGCAGTGCCAGGGAGTGGGACTGGAGCCGCTCCAACCTATCTATTCCCGTTTCCCGCTAACACAAGGGCTGGCCGACCAAGTCTCGCCCTCCAAGAGCCACATCAAAGACTTCGCCAAGACTACTTGGCACGGCACTGGTACGGACGGCCCAGAACTGGACAAGGCCGGAAGGCGGGAACAAGTACTAGGGGAATCATGACCAATGGGCCAGTGACACCTGTACTCTGGTACAGTAAAGTGGCCATAGTTGCAGCAAGCCCGGCACCCTCCCCTGGCCTGCAATGACTGAGGTGGACATTGATTATTACTGCGCTCGCGCTCTTCTGCTGCAACAGTCTTTTCGCTGACGCTCCACCAACTCCGGTGCCTCCTTCCGCCATTGAGCTGAAATCGTCCCCGCTTGCCGAGCCAACGGAAGAGGCAAAACTGGCTAAGCCGGACGCGCCGACGGCCAAGACGACGGTATCTTCGAAAACGGAACCTGAATTTGGATCGGGAGTGGAAATCAGTACGCCCGCCAGAGAACCGATATTGAATACTTCGGTGGTGAAACCGGCCACGACGGAATCGTACGAGACATCACGCCAGAGGAAGATCTGGCAGGGCCTGATGGCGGCGAGCCACGGAGCGGCCACGTTTGACGCGTGGACGACGCGACGAGCCATCAGCGGCGGATATGGCGTGGAAGCCGACCCGCTGCAGAGGCCGTTCGCGCATTCGGGCGCGATTTATGCCTCGACGCAAGTGACTCCATTAATCATGGACTATCTTGGACATCGCATGATGCGAAGCAGCCACCCATGGATGAGGCGAGCCTGGTGGGTGCCACAATCGGCAAGCGCAAGCTTTTCCCTGGGCGCGGGAATCCACAACTACGGCGTCGTGCACTGACACCGAGCGCCCGTTCTGCCGGGCTATCGCGCAACAACTAACAGGACAAAACTGCCGGGCTTCATCGGCCCGCGGCGTTCGCCTTCTTTCGGGAGAAGAAATTCGGCTGCGGGCAGAACAACCTTGTGGGTTCTCAGGTCCAAGCCCATGGTGCGCGCACTCTTTTCCGTTGGGACGCTTTCTAGGACGGAATATTTGTCTGGCGCTTCCTGCTTGACGACGGTGAGCGTGCCTTCACCGTTGGAGGAAAGAGCAAAACCGGTTCCCGGATCGTAGGCCGTGGCATCCACACCTTCCCCGATGGCGGGAGTGGCAATGACCTTGCCACTATCCGCATCCACGACGGCCATCATCCTATTCTTACAACCGGCGAACAGGCGGCGGTTCTTCTGATCCATGGAGAGGCCGGAGGGAGATTCGCATGGCGCCAAAGGCCAGCGACGGAGAATCTCCAGAGCCTGAGCATCAATCTCAACCAGTTCCGAGGTGTCTGCGATGTTGGCGAAGATTTTTCCTTTGCCGTCAGCGACAGCAAACTCCGGCCTTCCTCCCAATGCCAGAGTGCCGGCAACGGTCCCATCGGCAGCGCCGAAAACAGTGGCATCCTTGCTGCCACCGTTGAAAGTGAAAACGCGCTTGGTGACGCCGTCATAGACAATGGCATCGGGATTTTTGCCCGTGTTGACGGTACCGAGAGTTCTTCGGGTTTTCAGATCAAACACGGTTGCGGTACCTGCGCGCCCATTGCTGGTGAATCCGCGGCCAAGATCAGGGGCAAGAGCGATTCCGTGGACGCCCTGCGTATCGGGAATTTCGCCAACGACAGCAAAGGAATCGGCGTCGAGAACCACAACTTTTGTGGCGTGGGAAATATAGATGCGGCGGGCGTCAGTGTCCACGGCGACGTAATCCCAAAATCCCTCACCCGCAACGGGAACGGTTTTGACGACTTGATATCCCGAAGGGCTGGCGGAGTTGGCTTTGCCGTGGAAGGCCAGGCCGAATGCGAAAGCCAGGAAGAGAGCCACGCGGGTGTAGTTCTTCAAGGTTTTCATAGGTTTTCCTCTATTGCATAGCGATCTTGCAACCGCCTTGTGCTGCAGCGCACTACTATACTCCGGATACCCTCTCCCATATTGTCAGCAATGCGATATATTAGTGCGACTGTGTTTGGGCTGTTGCACGCTGCGGTACCACTTTGGAACAAAATTCCTTCAGGCGGGTTAAGATTCGTTAACCTAGGAAATACAGGCCGGCACCGCGAGGGCGCTGGCTGGAGAGGGAGGGGGAAGTGTATGAAGAAGGCACTGATGGGAGTGATGGTGCTGCTGGCGACGGCCTGTGGGGTGGGCGCGCAGGAAGAGGGCTCGACGCCAAGCTGGACGAATGCGGGGGCGAGCTTCGGTGAGAGTTCGGCGTCGCGGATGACGCTGTTTCCAGCGAGTGAGGCGGGGAGTTTTGCGCTGGCGAGCCCGGCGGGAGAGGCGAGCGCGGTGCCAACACCGGCAGCGCCGGCGGCTCAGCCACGATACATTTTTGGGGAGCGGGACGATTACCGCTGGCAGTTGGGAGTCGGAGTGGAGGTTTTCCGGTTTCAGTCGAGTAGGATTAACGCGACTCTGGTGGGGTTGAATACCACACTGACGTATTTCACGAACAGCTGGTTTGCGG
>Ga0326727_10000785_pt1 | contig 127115 bp, 92 predicted proteins | sample MB2enrmetagenome_FD_207643 | JGI IMG/M metagenome (GOLD analysis project Ga0326727, IMG submission 207643) | Lab enriched peat soil microbial communities from McLean, Ithaca, NY, United States - MB29MY | ecosystem: Environmental > Terrestrial > Soil > Wetlands > Peat | place: USA: New York...
GACGATTCTAATCCCGCTCCCCGTCAGCTTTGATGAATTCGATCCGCTATGCATTGAAACCCGCGCTGCCTCGCGCACCGCCTATTCGCCCCGTCGCGTAGAGATACCAGGCTAGCCATGCGGGTGTTGTCCACAGGAAATATTTTGAGGTGAGCGGGACCACGGCGATGACCTCGATGAGCGCGACTCCCGCAATCACTGCCAGCGGCCAGACTGGGCGCCGCGCGCCCTCGGCTCGATAAAGTCCCGCCAGAACTGCCGGCAGCAGCATTGATTCGTCGGTGAACCAGCCGAAGGGCGTGCACATTGCGCCGACCAGCAGCAGCACAAGGCCGTGATCGAGCCAGTTCCATTGCGCGCGGCGGGTCCAGAAGTACCAGATCGCCCAGACACAGGCGCCGCCGAGCGGAACGAACTGCAGCCAGACGGCATTGCGATCGACCAGAAAACGAAAGTACACGCTCAGAGCGGGGACCTTTTCGCCAAGCGCGCCGCCGGCGTGCATCATCTCGTTGTATTGCGGCCACGCATGGGGATCGAGCCAGTACGCAAGCGCGCAACTGGCCATCAGCGCAGCGGAAAAGCCCAGAAGAATGCGGTAGGACTTCCGGCTCACAGTCCATAGGACTAGCACGAGGGCGAAGGGCAGGAACAGGTGCGGCTTCAGCGCGCAGAGTAAGAGCGCTGCTCCGGCGATAAACGGGGGCGACCGCTGGAAATATAGAAAGAGCACCACGCCGAGCAAAAGGAAGAGGCCGAACTGTCCGGCCATCATGCAACTCAGCACCGGCGCGTACAGGAAGCAAAGCAGGTGGTAGATGCTGGTGGGGCGGCCGTTCAGGAGCCAGAGCAATCGAACCGACAAAATGAGGCAGCCAAGAAGAACGAAGAGCCAGAGAATGAGGCCGGTTTTGGGGCTGACCAGGCCCAGCGGCCAGGCCAGAAAGAAGGCGATAGGCGGGTTGCGCATGGTGAGAACGAGTTGGCTGTCTTTGCGGCCAACGGCGCGCTCCAGGCCCTGCACCGCGTCCAAGTCATAGGGGTTGGCGCCGTGCACAAGCTGTTGGCCGGCAGCCCAGTAGGAGATGAAGTCGCGCTCCGCGGCGTTCTTGTCGGTGAGGCCGATGGAGAACACGGCAACCACGAAACCGAGACCCGCGGCGGTGATGCATACAGCGGCAAGCACTCGTGACGAGCTCTTCTTCATGGCGGTTCCCTTTCGTCGAAGCGAAGGCGCCATGGCTTCCCTGCCCCATCGGCCAGGTTCATAGCGCCATCCTAGGCATCGCGTCTTCGGTTGCCCAGAACTCTACACGAACGCCGGGCAATTCGCCAAAAAATCGGTTTCGTCGCGGATCGGTCTCGCCGGTTGGCCGCGTAGTTTAGGTCAGTTTTCCGGGGAGGCTTGGGAGAGCAAAAGACTCAGCGTTACCGATCCAGAATGAGATGTCCCGCAGCGCGCCGTTTGCGTGCCGTTGTATTCGCCAGAGCGTGTTTCAAAAATGGTGGCCAAATCTCGGACGCTGTCCCTCGGGGGTTAAAACCCCTTCGTTTTCCGGCTCTTTTCGGCGCAACTGAAGTCGTGCCCTGATACAAAGCAGATTTTTGAAACACGCTGTAAGAAAGAATCAAATGGAAAAACCGAGACTCATTCTCGATGCTGCAGTCGCTCTCGTGTGCGAATGGGGTGTTCAACGCTGCAAGTTGGCCGACTGCAGGTAATTGAGGGTTTACCTCGCCGCGTCGCGCAATTGCTTGACCTCTCGCAGACCTTCCAGCGCCTTGGCATTGGTTCGATCGCAGGCCAGGACCGATTGAAAGTCTCTTTGGGCGTTGCCAAACTGGCCCGCGTGCAGGCTGTTCTCGGCCCGAACGAGGGTTCTCTGGATTCCGGCCTCACCGAGGTCGCAGCCAAATGTGCGCGGCTCCTGTTTTTGAGAATCGTCGGGTTGCTTCTTGGGCTTTCCGTTTGCGGCATTGGACCCTTGAGGCCTTCCGGCCTGAGGTTCCGATTTCACCTGAAGGCCGCCGGCTGTCCCGGAAACCCCTACTTGGTTAGCCGGGGAGGAACCTGGAGGGGCATCAAGCTGCAAGGATGGAGATTGAGGAGCAGAGGCCGCGCGCGTTCCCAGGTGCATGGCGATTGCCACCAGTCCAACTCCGCAGATGAGTGTCGCGGCTGCCCCGCCCAGAATAAGCCAAAGTGTCTTTCCGCGGGGTGGCCAAAATTGCCCAATGGGACCATTATCGAATTGATCCTCGGGTGCGATGGCATCCGCAAACTCCACATTTGAAGTCTCTTGTGCAACGACAAATGCGCTAGTCGCAATATCCTTTGAGGAGTCTGCGTTCCCGGACCCCTGCCGCTTTATGTTTCGGAACAGGGTTTGTTCGTCGGCCAGGGAGGCCAAATCGTCTTCGGGTCCGCGCCAAATCAGTTCGCGGAGACCGGACTCGCCGGGCTGTCCAATGGTCAGACCGGGCAGATCGTCCAGGATCTGGCACACCGTCTCACCCAGCAAAATTTGTCCTGGTGCAGCCTGTTCCAGAGCATGGGAGAATGCATCGCCGGAGGGATCGTCAGGCAGGTCAGCGCTTGAATGGACCAGAACGGCGGCAGCCGCGCCGGCAAACTGGTCAGCCTCTGAAAGCCCCTGGAAGACCCACTGCAAGCGGCGCGCGGCCAGGATGGCTGCCGGAAGGCCCGGAAACGCCACAACCAGGGTGTTGCCATGGGTGAGCACAACCTGCCCGCTAGATGCGACAGCCAGGTCAACGGTCGCACAGACGGCCGCATTCAGGGTCTTTGAAGAAAAGTCGCTGGCGTGCTTGCTCTCATGGCCGGTCCAGATGCGAATCGAGAGAACTGCTTTGTCGGCGAGAATCTTCCCTCCAATCAACGCGAGGGTTTGCGTTGCTTTGGGGTCCGGCGCCCGATCATGCTGTAACTCAGTCATGTCTTCTGATGGGTGAAACTACAAGGCGAGCCTCGCGGCGGCGCGCAAAAACGATTGCACCTCACAGGGGGAGATGTTAGTTTAACAGCAACGGTGCGGGGTAGCCAGTCTTATGCGCAATTTTCCGGTTCCGTGTCCCCCAACCATGGCGCCGGAGTCATTGCAGTGCATTGGGTAAAACGCCTCTCTTAAAGCCGTTTAGCCAAAACCGACTTGAGGGAGCACCCGGTCGGTTCGGGGCTCGGGGAAATCATGACATCTGGTGAAGTAATGAAAGCTGCGTCATTGCTGCGGAGTGCTGCGCGAAAGGCAATGGCGCTGGGACTGCTCGGGTTGGGGTGGTGCGCTCAGGCGGCTTTGGCGAAGGAACCTTCCGTCATGGCCATCGAGTTATACGATGGGTCGTCCGGCCCGGCTTACATACAGCTCGGGGATGTGCTCATCAACGGCAAAGCGGAGTTGCGGGATTGCACGACGGCCGGGACTGCGTCAATCGATAAATCGGTCTATAGCAAGCTTGGTAAGGTCACGCTGTCCGCGGGCGTCATTCTCGAACGAGGCGCCGACGGTGTTCTTCGCTACAGTGTGTCCGGAGCACAAGCCATCTGCGTGCTTCCGGATAATGTCAAATTCGAGCATAACGCGTCCTTTTCGGCGGCTTCGATAGCGGAAGAATCGCAGTTGAAAGGAAGTCCTATTGCCCCCGGGACGGACGGCGCAACCGGGGCGCAACCTCTGAAGCGAGGGGTAAAGCTCATCTTCGTCTCTGCTCCGAACGTGGAACTGGCGGAGTTTCTCCTGGCTCAAAGAACATCGAGCATCGCCAAATGGCGGAGTTACCTCGACAAGTACTCGAACTCTCTTCACGCCGATCAGGCAAAATCCGCGTTAGCCGCGCTGTACGTGGAAGCTGGGGAAAAAGCTCTCGTTGCCTACCAGAAGTCTGCCGCAACAGCGACTCCGGCTTATGCCGTTTTGAAGGAGTCCAAGACGCAGGACGATCTGGCGCGCGCGGTCCGCTCAAGCCTCGACTCGCCGGGGAAGCTGGCGGCCGAGATTCGCCAGAGCCTTTCGGCCCTGACCGACAAAGGGCGCGCCGAACTGGACTCCTATATCAAGGCATTGGCCGCGGGCACGCCCGGTTACGGTCATTTGCAAACCGCAAGGGCTCTGGCGGAAGCCATCGCCGGAATAGACACCGACTTTCAGCCGGGGAGCAAGCTCCTGAACGATGTTGTTCAAGCCAGGAATGCATTCGAGTCGGCCCTGGCATCGGCATCGTCCGCGATAGCGGCAAACCAGATGGACGATGCTTTGCAGTTGGTCATTCCCTATCGCGCATTCGCGGAGGAAGAGCCCCGCATAGCTCAAGCGATCGATGCAGCTTATACCTATCACTATGAGCTTGGAAGGCAGGCTGGGCTTAAGCAGGATTGGCAAACATCGGTCAGCGAGTATCAGAAAGCCGCGAAGATAAAGGACACAGCCGAAGCCGGCGCCTCATTGAAAGAGGCGATGCAGAGCCTTGTCGTCGCTCAAGACAGTTTGGCGGCCAGGACGGCGCTGGAGTCGAGCAATAACTTCGAAGCCCAGAAGGACTTTATCGATGCCTACGAGGTCCTATCCAACCTGCCCGCCTCCCAGCGGAAGCTCGTCTCGGACGATATCGCGAGGCTTACACCCGGATATATACAAGCTGCTTCAGACAAGGCCAAGAGCATCACCAAGAACTACCCGACCATCCAGGGAATCGGCGACGAACGGCAGGTAGAACAGGCGTATACGCTCTTGCAACGTACCTATCCGCTGGTTGACGAAGAGCCTACGAAAGCCGCGTACCAGACAAGGATGGAGAACCTTGCGGACGAACTAAGCACCTGGTTTCTGGAACGCTCCAAGCACTACAACGAGAAGCCTGCCGGTTCCGGCACAGAAGTGGGCTGGGCTTACCTGCGAGAGGCCGAATCCTATAAGGCGGCGAACCTTGAGCAGGTGCGGGATCAGAATAAGGTTGCCGGACCAGCCCACTCGATGCACTCCAAGCTATCCATTCGCGTTCATTTTGTCGACCAGACATCGATGCGCGAGAGTACCGACTTCATGCACCAGTTGGAGGACGCAATCATCACTGGGCTTGAGGCTCCGGGGTTCCACGCGACAACCGTTCGCTACGGGGAAACGACAAGCGGAGTCGAGCCGGATTTTCAACTGGAAGGGAATATTCTGGTGCACGAAATCACCGAAACTCCGACGGCGGTTTCAAAGGATTCGAAGTATCGCGCCGGGACCCATCCCGAGCCCAATGAGGCATGGAACAAGGCCAATCGGGTCTATGAAGACGCGCGGGACCAGTTGCAAGCGGATCAGTCGGCGCTCACGGTGGCGCAAACAAAAAACAACAAGAAAGAAATCATTGAGCTCAGCCAAACGATCTCCAACGATCATAAGCTGGTCTCGAATGCGGAGGCCAAGAGGGACGCACTAGCGCAGTACCTGACCATCGACGACATCCGCACGTATCAGTACACGCTGAAGACGATTGACATCAAGAACAGGATAAAACTGCAGTTTCGCATCAGCCGGACGCAAAGCGGCCAGTTGGGCGACGCGGTGGTTGTGGAGAAGGAAGACCCCGAACGCTATGAACTCATCGAGGATGTGAAGTCCGACGATACCGAGGGCGTGAAGTTGAAGGAGACAACTCCAAACATTCGGGAGATGCAGACCGCCCTTGAGAACCTGGCTCGCGATGCTTTGATCGAGGTGGTGCAGGAGAAGGTGCGTGAATTGCCGGGCAGAATCTATGAAGAAGCCAAGGCGCGCGAGCAGGAGCAGGACCTGGACGATGCGGGTGAAGCCTACCTGCGATACCTGAGTGTGACATTGGACGATAAGACTCCGGAGCGCCTGCATGCGGAGCAATTCCTCCGCGAGCAGTTCAATTTTTCATCGTTTCCCAGCGTAGCTCCATAAGCCATCGCGAGAGGCGGCAAAGCCACGTGGACTCTGCCAAGAACCAAAAGACCGGCGAGATAGAACGTATCGGCAAATACCCTATCCTGGGGATTCTGGGCGTTGGCGGGATGGGTGTCGTTTACCGTGGGATGGATAAGTCCGTCGGCCGCGAGGTGGCTATCAAGACCCTCACCACTGCCACGGCCGAGCTTCGCGATAGATTTCTTCTGGAGGCCCGTTCGGGCATTCTCAACCATCCCAACATAGTTACCGTCTACGAATTCGGCGAGCAGGATGGCAATCCCTATATTGTGATGGAACTGGTCCCCGGAGCCTCGCTTGAGAGTCTGCTTCGCGAGGGAAGTCAGCTGGCAATGGTCGAGAAGCTGGAGATCGTTCGCCAACTCTGTCTCGGCTTGGCTTACGCGCACCGGAAGGGAGTCATCCACCGCGACATCAAGCCGGCAAACATAATGGTGCAGCCGGATGGAATGATCAAGATCGTCGACTTCGGGGTTGCCAGGCTCGGAGATCGCTCCGGAATCACCGAAGCGGGGATGGTTATCGGGACCTTTCACTACATCTCCCCCGAGAGACTGCTGGGCAAGACTGCCGACGGAAGAGCCGACATCTGGTCGGCCGGCGTCATTCTCTATCTTTTGATGACTGGACAGTTGCCATTTCCAGGCGACGATTCCGCCACGCTGCAAAGGGTGGTCCGCGAACCCTATAAGCCGTTGTCAAAGTCTATCTCCGGCTACCCCGCTGGCCTCGACCAGGTGCTTGAGCGCGCCTTGGCCAAGTCTCCCGACGATCGTTACGCCACCGCCGACGAAATGGCGGGGGACCTGGCCGCCGCGATCGCGGAGAGACAGCAGGAAGAGGCGCAACAGCTGTTGCCGGAAGCAAAGCGGCTGTTCGATGCGCAGGATCTTGCGCGCGCCCACGAGGTGCTGCAGAAACTTCTCAAGATCCAAACCACGCATAATACCGAAGCCAAGGCGCTGATGGCGGAGGTAAGAAAGCAAATCGATCAGCGCCAGCGCGAGGAGAGAATCCAGCAGATTCGCCTGCAAGCGGAAAACTTTTTGAATACCCGGGAACTGGATAAGAGTCTTGCGATTCTCGAAGAAGGACTGGTCATCGATTCCACGAATGCCGAATTGACGAAGCTTCGACAGCGGGTCAGAAAGGAGAAGGAGAAACAAAAGAACTTCAACGAGTTTCTGCAGCAGGCAGATTCCGCGCGGCGCCTGGGCGACTATCAGGCGGCAATTGCGTTCGCCCGGAAAGCGCTTAAGGTGGATAAGTCGAACTCAAAAGGCATGCAGCTTTTCAACCTGCTTTTGAATGAGGCGGAAGAGGCCGAAAAACGGGAGAAGGTGAATGCGCTATTGCGCTCTGCAAGCGGGGAGCTGAGCGCCAAAAGGTACGTGGAAGCGATTGGATTTCTTCGCAACGCGGAACTCATCGATCCCCATAACCTTAAATTGCAGCTTTTGCTTGGAGACGCCAACGCCGGGCTGGAACAGGTCAGGCGCGCGGAACTGATAGCCCTGTTGGAGAGCGAAGCGTCGTCCGCCTCCGGTCTCGATCAGCTTCAGCAGGTCGCTAAGTCGATTCGTGAAGCCATGGCAACCATGCCGTCAGAGGGAGCGCTGGTACTGTTGATTGGGCAGGTTGACCGCCAGATCCGGGAATACGAGAATCGCCGATTTGTAAGCGACACGGTCCAGGCCTGTCGCGATCTGCGTCCCCGGCAGGCGTTGTCGTTAGTTCAGAAAGCCCGGCAACGCCTTCCGGAAGATCGGCAACTGCTCGAGTTGGACGGCATTCTGAGCGAACGGGTCAGACAATTGACGGCGGATGAGCGCAGGGACGAATACTTGTCCCAGGCTGGTGAAGCTCTAAATGCCGGGCAGTTTGCGGATGCCGTGCGAACCCTGGAAGATTGTCAACACGAAGGGATTGCAACGGAAAAGATTCTCTCGCTTCTTGAATTTGCCCGCCGCGAAGAGGCAGAGTATCGGCGCCAGGAACAATTGCGGCAGCGAATAATCCAGTCCCAATCGCTGATTGCGGATTCAGCATTCCCGGAAGCGATCGAATTATTGGAGCGGGCGCTGCAGCAGAATGACGATCCTCCTTTGCGGTTGCTCCTTGAGCAGGCAATCGAGGGCCGAGAGGCTCTTCGCAAAGAGGTTGAAGCGGCTCTGGCATCTGCCCATAGACTGGCGCGCGCGGGCAAGCTGGCTGAGGCTGTCCAGCTTTTTCAGGATCAACCGCAGCCTGTCAGACGGTCGATACGCGTCGAGATCGCGGAGTCCTCGCTTGAAGACGATCAGCAGCAAGCAGCCTTCCGGATGATTGGCAGAGCATATGCGGCTCTCGATGCCGAGCTTCCCGCAGGTGTAAGCACGATCCGTTGGGTGGTTGCGGCCATTGGCGATTCTCCGCTCAGCGGATCGATTGCCGATGCCTTTCAAAAAAGAACGCAATCCTTTGCCGACCGCACCATCCTGGACCTTATGTCCAAATGCAAGGTTATGCTTCGCAATCGCGATCGCGCGGGAGTTGGGGCGCTGATCGAGCGAGCCTCAACAGTAATCGAATACGCCGGCCCCCAAATCAGATCGAACTGGCAGAGCATTCTGAATCAGACCAGAAAGGCCGGAGTGCTGCGCGGCGCGCATAAGTAGGGCTGTCCCTCGCCAATATGGCAATCTGCCTTAGAATCAATCAAATAGACGCGCGGGCCGACTTAGCCTTCGACATGTGAATCTGGACTCATACTGCGCCTGCCGAGGCTCGTGGTGGTCGGCTTATTTCGTTCTTTTCTTTCTCGCCGCGAACTACTCTTGGAAAACCTGGCTTTTCGACAGCGCGCAAACTTCAATGAAGAAGTCATTGACACGGCGAAGAGCTTCGGCATTCAAGCGGAGCGAACCAACCTCCGAAGCCCTTGGCAGAACGGCCTGCATCATGGCTACGATCTGGCAGCCTGAGCTGTTGCGAAGTTTTCAGGACACCGTCGAAAAGTGAACCGCGGAGATGTGTGCCCATCGAACTCTTGTGGTCCGCACAGCATCGTCGTCGCAGCCGTCTGTAGCCGCTGAACGCTCTTCCTCCGTTCAAAATTCCTTCCTAACCCGATTGCAGGCGCAAGGGTTTTGTCCTTGTTGAACCCGGATGGAATTCTGGCGAGGCAGAGGGCTCAGGGAACTGTAATAAGACGCAAACCGCCCGGCAAGCGTATCCTTTCGACATACTGCCAACAACTCATCCGGTCTCAGTCTCTGTGGATTCATGGCGGTGCGTTGTTAGCTTGAACCGCCGCGCCCTGGCGCACGACCTCACACAAGCGCTACCGCGAGGCGCGGACAGGGAGATCCGAATGAGCACGACCCCGGTTGCATCCACGACCCCTCCGGCATCCCGCAACACTCCGCCCACATACAACCATGCGCTGGGTTACCTGAAAGCTTGCATCATCGCCCTGGTTGTCGCCCATCATGCGTCGCTCGCCTATCATCCGGCCGCCCCGCCCATTCCTGCATCCCTGCTTTTGCCGGCTCGCTGGTGGCAGGCATACCCGGTCGTCGACGCGCATGCCGCATGGGCGGGCGTTTTCGCCACTGTCAACGACATCTTCTTCATGGCCCTCATGTTCTTCGTCTCGGGACTCTTTGTTTGGCGCAGCCTGACGCGCAAGGGCGCCGGCGATTACATGCGCGACCGCCTGCTTCGCATCGGCCTGCCATTCATTCCGGCTGCCATCATTCTCGCGCCGCTTTCCTATTACCCCACCTATCTGCAAATCCCCGGCCACGGCGGCTTCGGCGGTTTCATATATCAATGGGTCAGGCTCGGCACGTGGTCGGCCGGTCCAGTCTGGTTCCTCTGGGTTCTGCTCGTTTTTGACTTCTTTGCCGTCTGCGCTTACAAGCTTGCGCCCAAATGGGGCGAGTCTCTGGGACGCATGACGAGCGCTGCCTCGCAAGCCCCTGCACTCTTCTTTCTTTGCCTGGTCGCCGTGTCGGTTCTCGTCTACGCTCCGATGACCCTCGCCTTTGGACCGTTCGCGTGGGCCGCGTGGGGACCATTCGTTTTCCAGAAGAGCCGCTTCCTGTTTTACTTCGTGTACTTCGTTGCTGGAATCGCGATTGGCGCCGGCGGCCTCGATCGCGGCCTTCTTGCGCCGAAGGGAAAGCTCGCCCGCCGCTGGTATCTTTGGGTTGCGGCCGCCATTGTCGCGTTCATTGCTTTCGAAAAAGTCGCCGCCATTGTTTACAGTGCCCCGATCCCGCACACGTGGCGCGAGGCCGTCCTATCGGGTCCGATCCTGCTCTACCTGCTCCTGTTCACTCTCTCTTGCGCGGCGTCGAGCTTCGCATCGTTGGCCGTATGTCTGCGCTTTCTCGCTTCTCGCTCCCGCTTTCTCGACAACTTGGCCGCGAACTCCTATGGCATCTTTCTCACCCATTACCCGTTCGTAAGCTGGCTCGGCTTCGCGCTGCTCGGCGTTTACCTGCCCGTGTTCGCGAAATTCATTCTCGTCACGGTAAGTTCCATTGCGCTCAGTTGGCTGCTAGTCATCGCACTGCGCCGTATTCCGGCGCTGGCTCGCATCCTCTGAGTTGCTCCTTCACCGCAGGTTGAATCCAGGGGAGAATCCGTCATGGCAACTACCGATTTCTCCAGGCGCGGATGGCTATATCGTCCGCGGGCTCGGGAAACAGGCCTGCGGTGAGTTGGTGCGGCAATTGAAGTGGAGGATTGGATTGAGGAGCTATCTTGTTTTGTAAGTGCCCCGGCCCCATTTTCCGTCCGGGTTAGCGTAACTGAAATCATAAGGGGACGCAATCGCCATCGCGTACCCTCGCCTGCAATAACTAGCCAAGGTTAAAGCAATCCGCGTCTTTGCAAAGGAACGGCGAAGAATGTGCGGGGATATATTGGTGATGGCCCGCGGTAAGCTGTCTAACTAACCTGCACTTCGCCCGCGCCGAGGCTGTATTAGCTACTTCCTGCAACTAATCGACGACTCTACTTATCCGCGCATTCCCTTTGCTATGCGCGAAAGTCAAGCATTGAATGGAACACCGGGATTGCAAGCAACCCCGGTGCCGGTGATGAAGCAGAACTGCCGATTGTGACCGTCGAAACGAACGGTTAGAAGCGGATCATGATCGCCATCGTGGCCACGGTCTGGTTGGTGCGCAGATCGGGCCACCAGAGGGCTCTCTTGTCACCTGGAGCGCTAAAGCCGTTGGCCAAGCCAAGGCCTTGGCAGTTCGCGATCGCCTGCGCCTGGCCAGTGGGAAGTGTCGAACTGGCGGGCGGGAAGTAGCCCGCGCCAGAGTCTCCGCCGGCCGCGCATTGGTAGTCCGCCGGGTTGCCGTTTGCGCCCCCAGGAGGCGTGATGCCGCCGTGGCCCGTCCAGTACGGGATGTTTGAGAAGCGATAGCCTGTCTCCCAGCGGAAGGTGATGAACTGCGCCGGCATGTAGTCCAGCGTGAAGGTTCCGTCATGCTGCTGAACTTGGTCGCCGGCATTCTCGGTGAAGTATGGAGTACCGGTTACTGCCGTGGCGGCATTGATTGGTGGCAGCAGCGTGAGGTACCGGCCGGGGTTGATCATCTGGCCGCCGCCGAGGGTGATCGCCCAGAGATCCTTCTTGAACCAGAATCGTTGGTACGCCATCCAGCCCTCAAAGGACTGTTTGGGCTTGCCGTTGGCGCTGTTGTGGCAGTTTACGCCGCCGCTGTAGGTGTCGCTGGTGCCCATCTCCGGAGAAAGCCCGTTCTTCGGATACGGCCCGCCTGCCGGTCCGCCGCCATATTCGCAGCCAAGATCTCCCGTAAGCGTGAATGCCATCTTGTCCATGAACTGCTTGGGCTTGTCGTAGTACTTCAGCTCGATGCTGTCGTCGGTGTGGACGCGGGACCGAGTCGCTCCGGTGCCCCCGTAAAGCTGACCTTGCTGTTCAAGAGCATCGTCTTCACCCAAACCATAGTTATTGCTTACCAATTCAAACCACCCCGAGGGACGCCACAATACCTGTCCGCCCAAGCCGGGCTTGCCGTTGGGCCGGGCATACGTCTGCCAGCCGTTGATGAACCAGGGCTCAATCTTCAGCTTGGCCGTGGGGAAATACTGAAGGCGAACTCCGTTGAAGAACCAGGGCGTATTCGAGGAGACGAACGAAGGCTGATAGGTCCAGTTGTCGAAGTTGTAGTAGCTGAACAGGCCAATGTAGGAGACGAAGATGCCGGCATCGAGGTTGACGCCATGCGCGTAGTTCCAGTGATATCCGCCCCATCCTTCAGCGATGTACTTGTAGGCGGCGGATAGATCCCAACTTCCGCGCACAACGCTGCCGTCGTTGCGCGTCGTGGTCACAGACCACAGGCCGCCGCACAGGCAGAGGAAGCGTCCGCGCACATTCTGAATTCGGATGTCGCCGCCGATCGAGATCTGCTCAAGCTGCCACTCATCGGAACGGAATGTCTCTGTCGAACCGCCCAGCGTGTCGTCCTCGGGGTGGTTCATATCGATGGTGTAGTTCGCGTCGGAACGAAACTCCGGCGTGAAGTACTTGGTGGCCATGGGGCTGTCCGTGGCATGACCGTTGTTGTTCGTCCAGGTCCAGTCGCCGGGGAAAGGCTCGCCCTTGGTGGTGACCTGGGCGTCCCAATCCGGAGCCGGCGCAGCCGGGGCCGGCGCAGCCGCGGCTTGGCCAAGGGTCAACGAGCCATCGGAGCTGCTCTCGCCAGTCGCCGCCGAGCGCAATGCGCCGGCGTCTTTCTCCGCGGAGACGGAGTCGCCGGTAGCAGCGTCGGTATCCAGCTCGGACTCCAGTCTCGCCATCCGCGCCTTGATTAGGGTTTGCATCTGGGTCATCTGATCGAATTGCTTCTTCATGTCGCCAAGCTCTTTGATGACCGCATCGTTCTTGATCGGCGCCACAACGGGAACAGACGCAGGCGCGGCCGAGCCTGAAGCCGGCGTTGCCGCGGGGGCAACCGCATCCGAAGTTACCGCGCCGCTCGCAGGCGTGCCGGGATTCGACTCCGGTCCTTCCAGCGCGGCGACATCGACAGAGGCTGTTTGAACCGGGGCTGCATAGGCGGCCGCCCGCGGTGCGGGTTTCTTGTCAGGGCTCGATGTCGCGCTTTGGGCTTGACATGTTAGGTGCACTGCGAACCCGGTAGTTACAACTCCCAATGCAATCGCCGTCCTGAAGTTACTATTCATGCGTATCTGATCTCCACGACGATATACGTCGCTGGGTTAAGAAGCGTTGGCTCTCACTGAGGAGGAACTTACTCGTTCCACTCTCCTCATCCCAAAGTGTTACGCGAGTCGTCTAAAGTTGCCGTAAAGAATTTGCAGAAAATATGATAAGTAAAAACTGATTCGAGTTAGAGAGGACACTTATCCCTGGCCATCGTTTTTAAGAAAAACAACAGCCACTTAGGTCGCATAAGTTCTTGTTATTAGCACTGTAAGCAGGCAGGTGTAAAATCCGCGTGAAGGAAACCTAAAATGATCGTAGTGTTATTCGGCTTTCGCGGCCGGCCTATCGCTCTACGCCCCAAGTCAATATGCGGGAACACCCACACCGCGATCGAGCGCCGGCTGCGAGTCTTGTCATAGACTGTGAGCATATGGCGGATTCATCGATTGAATCGAGTCGCAACGGTCAGAGCGGGGCGAGGCATCAGATGCATCAGGAGGCTTCCGCGGAAGTTCAGACCATGGTTCTGGACGCGCTTCGGCATCATCGGGAGGGGCGGCTGGACGATGCTGAACGGATGTACCGGGCGATTTTGTCTATCGATCCCGGTCATGCGGACAGCTTGCATCTGCTGGGGATGATCGCATATCAGAATAACCGCACTGAAGACGCCGTCGAATTGATCCGGCGGGCAATTGCGATTAATGGGAACGCGGCCTCCTATCATTCCAACCTGGGCAATGTCCTGCAATCTCTAAGGAAACTCGCCGAAGCTGGAGCATGTTATCAACGTGCGCTGGTGCTGAGGCCAGACCTGGCGGAAGTCTGGGTGAACCTGGGCAACATATTCAAAGCTCAGCGAGATGTGGCGTCAAGCCTGACATGTTATCGGCGGGCGCTAGCTCTGAATCCGGAATTGGCCGAGGCGGCCGCCGGCGAATCCATGGCCTTGCTGCTGAACGGGGACTTTGCAGACGGTTGGGTCCACTTCGATCGGCGCTGGCAGACGAAAGACTTCAATACTCCGATGCGTGACTATAGCCAACCACTCTGGAATGGCGAAAGACTCGCGTCTGGACGCCTGTTGATCTGGGGAGAACAGGGCATCGGAGACGAGATCATGTTCGCGGGTCTGATGCCCGACGCGATGGGGACCGGCAATCGCTGTGTGCTGGACTGCGATGCACGGCTCAAGCCGCTTTTCGCGCGCTCCTTTCCCAGCGTAGAGGTGGTGAGCGGCTTCGATCCTGAAAGCCATCCGGAGCTGGAAATCTCGGCGCATCTGCCCGCCGGCAGTTTGCCCCGACTCTTTCGCTCAACAACGGGCGCCTTCGGCTCGACAACTTCACCCTACCTCGTTGCCGATCCGGCGGAACGTGAACGGTTCCGCGCCCGTTACTACGACGGCCGCAAGCTGGCGGGGATAGCCTGGTATACGAAGAACAAGGCCACGGGCATTAGCCGCGGCATCGAGTTGGCAATGCTCGCTCCGCTCTTTGCCCAGCCCGGCATTCAATGGATCAGCCTGCAATATGGAGTTCGCGACGCGTTGGAGATGGAGGTGGCCGGTACGCCCGTCGTTGTGGATCGGACCGTCGACCAGTTCACCGACATCGATCGGTTCGCAGCGCAAATTGCAGGGATGGATCTGGTGATTACTATCGACAACTCCACGGCGCATCTGGCCGGCGCGCTGGGAGTTCCAGCCTGGGTTCTATTGCCGTTCGCGCCCGACTGGCGTTGGATGCTCGATCGCGCCGACAGCCCCTGGTATCCAACGATGCGGCTCTTCCGGCAGGCGACGCCAGGCGACTGGCAAGGCGTGGTGCGAAGCGTTCAGAGCGCCCTCGGCCAATGCGCCGGATAACTCAGGCCGCAAGGCAAAACTGCGCTCACTATTGCACGGTGAGAGCGACCGAGCCCGTTGCTATTGACGATCCCGAAGCGCCGGTAACGGTAACGGTGTAGTTCCCCGCCGTGGTGCCGGGATTTGGGGGAGAACCGCCGCTGCCTCCGTTGCCGCTGCTGCCGCTGCTTCCACTGCCTCCACCGCATGCGAACACACCGCCGGCAAGAGCGATCAGGAGTAAAAGGGCTCCGAGCATTGTGCGCCAATTGCGCCGCCGCGCCGGGATGCCGAAGATCAGGATGCAGGCCAGAACAGCTCCGCCCGCCGAGGACCAGAATAGCTTCAACGGTCTGCTGAGTGCCGTGGCCGCGGTTGTGTTTACGGTCAGCATGGCCGTCTGCGACGCGGTCCCGCCGATGGTTACCGAAGCCGGCTGGAGACTGCATGTTGCGGGATCGTTTGCGGCCGCGGGGGCAATAGAGCAGCTCAGGCTGACCGCTCCGGTAAAGCCGAACCACGGCGTTACATTGATGGTTGATGTGTTGCCGCTGGTTGCGCCCGGCGAAACCGTGAGCGACGCGCCTGTGATGGAGAAATACGGCGGAGCTGTGGTGGTGAACGAGTTGATGGATCCGCTGGTTGTTCCGGCGCTGTTCTCGGCCACGGCCTGGTAGTAATACATCGTGCCCACGCTCAGCCCGGAGATATTGGCAGTGATTGAGTCCGCTGCGGCAATTGATCCGAGGTCCACTGAAGCAGTCTGGCTTGCTCCGCTCAGCGTGCTGCTGGCGCCGTAGAGAAACCAGTAGTGGGTGTCCGCGCCGTTGGGGTTCACCGTGCCCGCCAGCGTAGCCGCGTTGGCCGTTATCGCAGAGGCTACCCCCGTGGTGGTCGTCGGTGCGATAGCTGTTGACGCTGCGGTCACGGTTACTGAGCTCGTGCCCGATGCGGCGCTGTAAACGGAAGAGCTTGAACTGTCCGGTGTGTAGGCGGCCACAATGCTGTCCGTTCCCACCGTCAGCGAGCCCGGTGAAACGACGATGGTTGCGCTGCCGCTGGATAACGCCGTGGGCAGCGAACTATAGTTGCCGATGGTCAGTGTTACCGAGCCGGTAGGCGTCGGGTTCCCGCTTACGCCACTGACCGCGACCGTCACCGTCAATGACTGCGCCGTGGTGATACTCGACGAAGAGGTGTTTACCGATACCGTCGCAGGGTAAACTCCCGTGCCCGCGAGGGTGACGGTTTGCGGAGATCCGCCGGCGTTGTCGGCGATGGTGATGGCAGCCGTCAGCGCGCCCGCAGCCGCCGGCGTGAAGTGCCCTTCAATGATGCAGTTTGCTCCCGCGGCCAAACTCGTTCCGCAGGGGCTCGTGAACACGAATGAAGATGCGTTGACGCCAGTCACGCCGATGCTCGCGATCGCCATGGACGCGCCGCCGATGTTGGTCAACATCACCTGCTGTGACGCGCTCGGCGTCCCCACGGCCTGCGCGCCGAATGACAAGCCGGTGGCCGAAAGAGATGCAAGAGGCATATCGCCGATCAGCGAAATGCTCTGCGTCGCAGAACTCGGTCCAGCCGCATTCAAGCTGTTGTCCGTGAGCGTCAGCGTGCCGGAGACTCCCCCAGCCGATGCCGGCTCAAAACTGATGGCCAATAAGCAAGCATCGCCCGCAACCAGCATGCCCGGCGCAGTGGAAGTTGGAGTAACAAGCGGGCAGGCCAACGTTCCGCTGCTATTGAGCGTGAAGTTGGCCGAGATGCTCGGGTTGTTGCCGGCGCTCGGAATCGGAAACGCCAATGAGGCGTTGCCGATGTTTTCAACCTGCACCGTCTGCGGACTGTCGCTGCTGAAGGAGCCGACCTGCGTGGCCGCAAAGCTCAACAGGGGCGGTTGCGAGCGCTGGACCTCGACAACTCGGTTGTTGCCCGAATCCGCGATGAAAACATCGCCTGCATTATCCAGTGCAATGTTGACGGGACCGCTCAGACCCTGGCCATTCACGGCCGTGTTCAGCACGGCGACAGCTCCACCGCCGGCGGGAACTTCCAGCAGCCGGCTATTGCCCGAATCGGCGATGAACAGATTGCCCGCGGCGTCCACCGCTACACCGTAGGGCTGATTCAGGCTCTCGCCATTCACCGAGGGAGCGATGGCGATCGCCGCGCCGCCGCCGGCCGGCACTTCCACCACCTGGTTGGCGAACAGATCCGCGATGAAAAGATCCCCCGCGCTGTCCAATGCCAGGGTCACGGGATATACGAGGCCCTTTCCATTTACGGTTGGGTCAATGGCGATGGCCGCGCCGCCGCCGGCCGGCACTTCAATCACGCGCGCGTTGTCGACATCCGCGATGAACAGATCGCCTGCGCCATCAATCGCCATGCCGCACGGATAATTCAATCCATGCCCGTTCACCATCGGGTCGATGGCAATGGCCGCGCCGCCGCCGGCCGGAACCTCTACCACGCGATCGAAACCCAGATCCGAGATGAACAGGTCCCCCGCGCCGTCCACCGCCGCGCCGCGAGGATAGTTGAGGCCTTCGCCATTTGCAGTTGGGTCGAACGCAGTTGCCGCGCCGCCTCCGGCAGGCACCTCCACCACACGCTTGTTGCGATCGTCCGCGATGAACAGATTTCCCGCGCCATCGACCGCCACGCCAGAGGGCTGATCCAAGCTGATTCCGTTTACCGTCGGGTCAATAGCAATCGCAGTGCCTGGGCCAAACGCGATTTGCGGACCCACACCGATACCGTACAACGGGCCGCTTGCAATCACATTTCCCGATCCATCCTTCAGCAGCGCCTGCCCGTAGCGTGCTCCGGGGTACAACGGCTTGAAGGTCACCTCTACGGTGCAGGTTTGGCCCGCGGCATAGTTAGCTCCGGCGTTGCAGGTTCCCGAGCCGGCGTTGGTAAAGTCCAGCCCTGGCGCCCCCTCTGTCACAACGGAAATGGAGCCTAGCGTGACCGTGTTTGGGATGGTGAGGGCCACGGCGGACATAACGCTGCTACCGACGCTGACCGAGCCGAAGGCCGTCTGTGCCGTGGCAGTTGCCGAGGCAATCGACAGCCAAGCTAACGCGAAGAAGAGCTTGAATCGGGATGAATTGTGCATTGGAATTCCGGGGAAGTCACCAAGTCTGCATTATGCGCGGATGTGAATTCGACTGGCAAGCCGGAGTCCAGCGGCCTTCACTTCCTACGGACCAATTTCCCTGACAGCCTCAGTGCGCAAACGGGGCGACGCCGCACGGGCGATTACAACGCATTCAGAAAGTTCTGCAGATCGACCATTTGCTGAGGCGTCAGATTCATCTGGAAACGTGAGCTATAAAACTTGACCACATCTCCAGTAGTCGCGGCCGATCCATTGTGGAAGTATGGTGCGCGCGCGGCAAGCCCACGAAGCACCGGCGCCATCACGCTATTTACATCGGAGCATTGTCCAGTAAAGAGTCCCGTGCCTGGGTCGGTAGTTAAATACACTACCGGATTGCCATTCACATCCGTGCAGCCGGTGATTTGGTAAATGGGCAGATTGGGCGCTGTCAGTTGCTGCAAGCCCGCGATGATCCCCGAATCCGTCTCGCTGGCCGCCAGCCGGCTGGCGCCAATGTCCATTGGCAATGGAAGCGAGTGGTTCCCGATGTTCGGCGCATCGTGACATGTGCCGCAGGTGCCATTGATCACCGTGGGATTGCCCAGCGCGGGATTGTCGTTGAGCCCATGCACGCTCGTTATCTGCATGGGCGCGGTGTTGAAGACAGTTTCTCCGCGGGCAATGCTGGCCTGCGCCGCATTCTGGCTACCCTCCCATGCTTGAAACACCGTGAACACCGTCGGGTTGAATGGCGCGCCTTGCGGGTCATGGCCAAAAGCATCGTTTATGCCCGGATAATAGCTCTGCGCCGCCAGAGCCGCCGCGCCGCCCGTTGCCCCGCCAGCATTCAGCGATCCGGCCTCGGTGTCGGTGGCCTCGGCTACATAGAGACTCTCCTCGAAGCCGGCAAGTTGCGCTAACTGTGCGGCGGTCAGGGATGCGCTGCCCTGTTCGTGCGTGGCCACGGCATTGGCGGCCTGAGCGCTCAGGTCAGTGTTGAGATTGGCGCTGAATGTCGACGCGGCATTCAACGGCGCAATCGTGTCGCGCGTATCCCACATCACGTTGCTTAGAAACGTCAGGCCGGCAGCGGGCAGCGGCCGCCGATACACGGAGTACATCTGTTGTCCGGTCGAGGCATTGGTCGTCACCGCGCATCCATAGGGGTCTTGCGTGATGGTAATCTTGAATTGCGCGGTCGCGGGCAGCCCCTCTGCGATGCGGATCAAGCCATTATTGAGAATCAGGCTATGCGCGGCGCCGTCGCCCGTTGCCGCTGTGGGACAATTAGCGCCGTCCACGGCAAGGAACAGCGGGTCAGTACCGTTGCTGCTCGAGAACAAGGCCTGGATACTGGGAACGCTGATCGACATTCCCTGGCTCAACTGGTGGCAACTGCCGCAGCTCCGGGCATTCGTTCCCAGACTCTGGAAGAAGATGCCGTTGGGATCGATACTCCCGGCCGAAGTGTAGGTGGATACGGTTCCGGTGGGCGTTGTATAAGGCTGCAAACTGGGAATCAAATCGCTGGGCGGGGCGGGCGTGCTGGTCGTCATGGTGCTGCTTTTGCATCCCGCAAGGATGAGCCCCGCTGCCAGAAAGAGATATGCCCGTTGCCTGTCGATCTTCAATCGGCCTCCGATTATATGAACGCTCTTGAATTCCTGGCGTGTTAAATAGTCTGACTCTATTCGCCTCCGTTGGGAAGACATCATTCCGAAATTATCTCTTGCCGGCAAGCCGAGCGGCGTTGCTTCAGTTCGCGCTCATTTGCCGTGGATCGTGTACATCGTGATCGACATGGCGGGAAATAACTGATCCTTCACCACGCTTGCGCTAGAATTCCTGCCGGGCTTCGATGCCTTGACTACAGGCAGCGCGCGAATCTGCGTGAGATCGGCGCCGCTGTATCGATACACCTTCGCCGGCTCCTTGGCTTTGAAATGATCAAGCGCTAAATCGGTTCTCCGGTCGCCGAATGTCTTGTTGATTACCACGACGGTGACGGTATCGTCCGCTGTGCGTCGCGCCGCATAGACGGCAAGCTTGCCCTGGTCCGTGCTCGTGGCCGCAAGGCTGGTGTCGCCAAACTCGGCACCGGCGTCGTCATAGTTGCGGAAGATCTTGAAGGCGAACATCAGGGGTGAATTCCAATTCGGCGGTCCCCACACCGCGCCCAGGTCGAGGCCCTCGCGCCCAAAGATACCCAGAATGTCGGCCTGAGCCACCGCCCCGCTGATGTGTTCCGGGCCGCCCCAGTTGTACTCGGTGATCGCGGTCTTGGTGCCCGGATAGTTGGCTGCAACCCAATTCTTCATGCGTGGAATCATCTGCGGCGCAAGCGCCGTCATGAATTTGTCGGGGTTGAGGAAATGCGGATCGGTATATGTCGGGTCCCAGAATACGCGCGTCGAGTCGAGAACGGCTCTCTGTTGAACGCTTGTTCCCGCGGGCTTGAGCATCGCATCGCCGGCCGCGAAATACGTATGCAGGTCGAGGTAATCGAGCAAGCGCGTATGCTGCGGGTCCGCATCCTGCGCAGCTTTGAATGCGCGCAGATAATAATCGATCAGCGGAACATTTCCGTGCGCTTTCCGGTCTGCGAAGTCGGTGGTGGAATTCGGGAAGCGCCGCTGAAACATCCATTGCAGATCTTTCTTCGAATAGAAGTAAGTAAGCCAAAAGTCGATCACCGGCCCGCTCACCTCGGCCGTGGGATCGGCAGCCTTGATTGCCTTGGCAACCTTCAATCCCTTCTCCGTGACTTCGTCGTAGGTGAACGGTAAAGGGTGCACATCGCGATGCGTCTTGTCCCACCACGTCGGTTCGTTGTCGAGCGCGTAGATGGCCACGCCGCCATGCGCGGCATCGCCGAACCTGCCCACCAGGTACTTCACCCAATCCGAAGTCCAGCCTTCATCGACGGGCATGCTGGTATCGGTGGGATCGTTGTTTGTGACCATGGTTCCATCGGGCTTGACGCCGTTTCCGAAGTCCTTCCAATAAGGATCGGTCTTCTGCTGGGGGCCATACTTCGCCACCGAAAAGCTGGCCCCGTGCGTGCGCGATTTTGCCACCCAACCCATGGCAGGCACGGATGCAAGAGTTTTGGCGCCGACGGCACGATCGCCGATAACCTGCGTGTTGAATTCGGATTCATCGGGATATTTCGTATTGAAGTTGGGGATGACCTCAAAGAACCAGTCGTCGCCCGAACTGGTAACGTCGAGCTTGTAGTTGTATCGGGTGTCTGCGTCCCCGCCCCAGCGATTCAGCGGCAGCCGCACCTCTTTGGCCACCTTCGCTGCCTCAACCTGTGGATTAAAAAGGCGCCAGGAATTCATCCCATAGATCAGCGGACTGATGGGATGCGTTGGCGCTGCCGCATCCACTGAAAGCGCCGGCCCGATTGCTCCCGGAGGCGCAGCGAACGTAATGGTCGCGCCGGCTGTCTTGGTCAGGTCCGATATGCTCGCTGCCTTAACCGTCACGGTCACCGGGGTTGGATAGGGCGTGACGTACAACCCGCTGCCGCTGATGGTTCCCAGCTGCGCGTTGCCTCCGGCGACATCGTTCACCGACCATTTCAATCCGGTACCGAAGCTTCCCGTGCCCTCGACGGTTCCGGTGAATTGCTTGCTCTCGCCGGGAGATAGCGTCACACGATCGGGTTCGATCTTCACTCCGGTGACGACACCCGCGGGCGGTGCCGGCGGCATCTGTTCGGGAGTCTTGCTCTCCTGCGCGCTCAAGCCGATCGCCGCGGCGGCCAACAGAATAGCCGACATGCAGTTGCCCCGGCGGTGGGCTGAAACGGTGTGTCTGTACCCGCAACGCACGGTTGTAATGGCAAAATGTGATGTTGCGGAAAGCCACGCGCTCAAGACCATATCGCCCCCAATTCCCGCGCAATCGATTCGCCACCTACTCTAACAGCGTCGTGCGGTGTCTTCCCCCGGAATCGGAAGCATGTCACGTGCATCTGTGACACGCGGCGCCGATTCTCGGGAGAAGAGAAAGAGAAATAGGGCAAGGCTCAAATGAAAGGGAACCATCTGGCAGGCGCTGCCGTATTTGCCTGCAAGGGCGGCCAAGATGACAAACGATCTGAAGATTGCTTTGCGAAAGTTGTGGAAATCGCCGGGATTTGCGGTGACGGCGATCCTGACCCTGGCGCTGGGGATTGGCGCGAACGCGGTGGTGTTCAGCGTGCTGAACGCGGTGGTGCTGCATCCGGTGAAGTTGCCGAATGCGCAGAATCTCTACACGGTGCAGCGATTCCAGTACCCGTCGCATTCGTATCCCGATTATGTGGACCTGCGCGATCGGAATCGGACGTTTGAGAGCCTGCTGATGTGCGAAATCGTGGGAGCGGTGGGCGTGGATACGGGCGGAAATCCGTCGACTGCATGGCCCTACCTGGCCAGTGGAAACTACTTCGACGCGCTGGGTATTCAGCCGTACCTGGGACGCTTTTATCACGCCGCCGATGAACACGGGGCGAACAGCGCTCCGTATGTGGTGCTGAGCTATGCGTACTGGCATGGCCATTTCCACGACGATGCGAGTGTTGTGGGGCGGCAGGTGGGGATCAACAAGCACCAATTCACAATCATCGGAGTGGCGCCGCCGGGGTTCCGCGGGACGGAGCTTTTCTTTGCGCCGGCGATGTGGATTCCCATGGTCGAGCAGCCCACTCTCGAGGGCTACAACGCACTTGAGAGCCGGGGCAATCACTCCGCATTCGTTCTGGGACGGCTAAGGCCGGGGGTGACCGCGGCGCAGGCGGCAGCGGACCTGAATGCTCTTGCGGCGTGGCTGTCAAAGACCTATCCGGGAGACGACGAGGGCGTGAAGTTCACGCTGGCCCGTCCAGGGCTGGTCGGTGACTTTTTCGGCGGCCCGGCACGGGCATTTATGGCAGCCCTGACGCTGCTTGCGGGGCTTATCCTGCTGGCCGCGTGCGCCAATCTGGGAAGCTTGTTTGCGGCGCGGGCGGCGGATCGCGCCAAGGAGACGGCGCTGCGGCTGGCGCTGGGATCGCGGCGCGGGTTGATCTTGCGGCAGATGCTGACCGAGGCGGTGCTGGTCTCACTAGTTGGAGGAGCGCTGGGGCTCGCCGGTGGGGTGGTGATCCTTCACCTGCTGAGCAATTGGCAGCCGATTCCGGCGATTCCCATCAACGTGCCGGTGAATCCGGATGCCGGCACATATGTTGCGGCTCTGCTGCTTTCGCTGGCGAGCGGCCTGCTGTTTGGGATCGTGCCGGTTCGCCAGGTGATGCGGGCGGATCCGTGGCAGGTGATTCGCGGCGGCGCGGAAGGCGTGGCGGGGCTGCGGCGGTTGTCGATGCGTGACATTCTTCTGGTGGTACAGATTGCGATTTGCGCGGTGCTGGTCACGTCTTCGCTGGTAGCGGTGCGCGGGCTGGCGCGATCGATGCACAGCAATTTCGGGTTTGTGCCGCAGGGTGTGATGTTCGCGCAGGGCGACTTGCACATGGCGGGCTACGCGGACGAACAGTTGCCGAAGATGGAGCGGCGTATGCTGGACGCGGCGACCGCCATTCCAGGCGTCACGGCTGCCGGTTATATCAACCGCCTGCCGCTGAGCATGAGTAGCAGCGACTCGTACGTTTACAGCGACACGACGACCGATTTCAGACCAACCAATATCGCCGCCGACGCCATGAACTACGACATTTCGCCGGGCTACCTGGCAACTGCCGGCACCAGGCTGCTGGCGGGGAGAGACTTGACCATGCGCGACGACAGCAAGGCGCCCTCGGTCGCCGTGGTGAACCGGGAGTTTGCAGTCAAGGTTTTCGGGTCGGTGGACAAGGCGATCGGCGCGCATTTCAAGTACTGGAACGGAGTGCGAGCCGAAGTGGTGGGCGTAGTGGAAGACGGGAAATACCGCACCTTGACAGAAAGCCAACAGCCGGCGATGTTCTTCTCGTTCCAGCAACACCAGTCGAGCGACGTGTGGCTGCTGGTGCGCTCGGAGCGCGATCCGGAAGAGATCGGCAAGGCGCTTAAGAGCGCGATACATGGGTTGGATGCGGGACTGCCCGTGGTCATCGGGCCGTGGGAAAAGGAACTGGACTCAGCATTGTTTGCCGCGCGCGTGGCCACCGTGGCGCTGGGCGTGCTGGGGCTGCTGGGCGCGATGCTGGCGGTGACCGGAATCTTCGGCATGGCATCGTATACCGTGAGCAAGCGGCTGCGCGAGCTGGGCATTCGCGTGGCGCTGGGAGCGCGGCGGAAGCAGGTGCTGCGGGCGGCGCTGGGCCGTGCGATGGTGCTGCTGTCGGTGGGCTCGGCGGCGGGCTTGGTGCTGGGCCTTCTGGCCACCAAGGTGCTCTCGTACATCGTGTACCAGGCGGCGCCGAACGATCCGCTGGTGCTGGGCGGGGTGGTGCTGACCATGCTGGCGCTGGGGCTGACGGCTACGTGGATTCCAGCGCAAAAGGCGCTTGCGGTCAACCCGATTATCCTGCTGCGGGAGGAGTGAAGACGTTGCCGTCCACTTTGCCGCGCCCGAAGCCGGCTTGGCTGATTCGGCTCACAACGCCCGGCCAGCCAGCCCCGCCGCAAACAGCCGATCATCGACCTTCGCTAATCGCCGCACGGTCCCGGTCCGTAGCAACGGCACATGAGGAATGGCCGCCAGGTGTTCGCTGATCGGCCACAAATCAGCTTCCGCGGTCATCCAGCTTATGCGATCGAACCGCGACAGGTTTACCGGGCGGGAGTAGTTGCGGAGAGTCTTCTCACGGGAGAGATTGAAGTAGTGCTCGAAGTATGACATCGCGAGTTCACGCAGGTTTCGGTACACCGGCTCACGGAATCTCAGTCCGCTGTAGTTCGATTTGGCAATCGCGCCCCAGTGGCCCTGCTGTTTGAAAACGGCGAGCACGTGGTCGTCGTCGCGCACCGCCTCAAAATCGAGCAGTAATGGCGGAAATCCGTGCACCCGTAGTGCGGCCGCGGCCAGCAGAGCGCCTTCCAGGCAATGGGCCACGCAATCGCGCAGCACTCGCCGGGGAGAACGAATCGTTTCGCCGTCCGGCTCTTTGTTGTATGCGATTTCAGTATCGAGAAAGCGCTGGACCTTCTCGGGCGTCTTCAGCGCCTTTAGAACACGCGTCTCGGCGGCGTCGAAACCAAACATGAGCATTGCAGCCAGTTTACATTTCCCCGCCCATCGAGTCAGCCGGATGGGCCGATTGTATTACTTGCGGGGAAAATGTCTGCCGCTCTCGTGTGGCGTTCCCACATGTTTTGTGCCATACTGATGTGGTATCAACACAGGAGAGGTTCGATGGGCGAATCGAAATTGGATCTGCTGCAAGGCACGCTGGACTTGATGGTGCTGCAAACCCTGGCTGCCATGGGCGCTTTGCACGGCTACGGAATTGCCCGGCGCATTGAACAGGCCAGCGGGGACAAGGTACTGCTCAATCAGGGAACCATCTATGCCTCCCTGGTCCGGCTGCAGCAGCGCGGATGGATCCGCGCCGAATGGGGGACCTCCGACAACAACCGCAAGGCCAAGTTCTACTCCATCACACGCGGCGGCCGAAAACAACTGGCAAAGGATGCGGCGTACTGGCAGCGCTTGTCCGACGTGATGGTGCGCGTACTGGCCATGTCCGCGGAGGAGAGCATGTGATGGATAGCATTCGCCGAATGTTGCGCCGCGTACTTTCTTTCTTCCGGAAGTCTCAACTCGACGCCGACCTCGAGGCCGAGATCGCTTCCCATATCGAGCAGGCAACGGAAGACAACATCGAGCGCGGACTAACTCCCCTTGAAGCTCGCCGTCAGGCACTGGTTCACTTTGGCGGCATCGATCTAGCGAAAGATAAACAACGCGAAGCGCGAGGACTTATGAAACTCGACATCCTGCTCCAGGATCTGCGCTACACCACCCGCACCCTACGCCGAGACCGCGCCTTCACTCTCGTTGCCGTCCTAATTCTTGCTCTCGGCATCGGCGCCAACATCGCCGTCTTCAGCGTGGTCAACACGCTGCTGCTGCGCCCGCTGCCGTTTCCACACCCGGAGCAACTGGTCCGCATCCATCAGAAGGATCCCAAAGGCGGCGAGTCAAGCATGACGTATTCGACCGACGCCATGCTGGCGTTTCAGCAGCAGAATTGGTCCTTCCAGCAGGTCACAGGCTACTTCGCCTTCTCCACGCCGGACAACGTGAAGCTCACCGGGAACGGGCAGCCGCAGCCCGCCACTGGGATGTCGGTGGCCGGCGATTTCTTCTCCACGCTCGGCGTCACGCCGATCTTCGGGCGCAACTTCACTCCCGAAGAATCCGTGAAAAATGGCCGCCCCGTCGTGCTGCTCAGCTACCCATTCTGGAAGCGTCAATATGGCGCCAACCCTGCGATCGTCGGCCAGACCATCGGTCTCGACGGCACGCAGGTTACCGTGGTCGGCGTTCTGCCTGAGACATTTGACTTCGGTTCCATCTTCGCTCCCGGCGCCCGCGTCGACCTATTTTCACCCGCCATTCTTTCGACCATGGAAGACTGGGGCAACACCATGGCTCTCGTCGGCCGTCTCAAGCCGGGCGTCACCTTGGGGCAGGCGCAGGCTGAAGCGGACTCCATCTTCCCCAGGCTGCTGTTCAACAACAAACATCCTGAATGGGGAGGCAAATACGACGCCAGGCTCTTTGGCCTCAAGGAATACGTCAGTGGCAAGCTGCGTCCGTCGCTCATCGTGTTGTGGTGTGCTGTAGGCATGATCCTGCTGATCGTCTGCGTCAATCTCTCCAACCTGCTGCTGGCCCGCGCCGCCGCTCGCGCCAAGGAGTTCGCCATGCGCACCGCGCTCGGCGCTAGCCGCGGCAGAATCGTCCGCCAGCTCCTCATCGAAAGCCTGATGCTGTCGCTCTCCGGCGCTGTGGTTGGACTTTGCATGGCCTGGGCCATCGTCTCATGGCTCGCGCACCAGGCTTCTATTGCTTTACCGCTTTTGAGCAGTCTGCGCATTGACGGCGCCGCGCTAGCCTGGACGCTTCTCATCGCCGTCGTTGCGTCGCTTCTTTTCGGACTCGCACCCGGCATCAAACTAGCCACAGGCGATCTCCAGCCCGTCCTCAAAGACAGCGGTTCCGGAACCGGCGAAGGCAGAAACCATCGGCGCACGCGGTCGGTGCTCGTCATCTCTGAGATAGCGCTCGCATGTGTCCTGCTCGTCGGCGCAGGCCTGCTGCTGCGCAGTTTCCTCCACGTACTCGATGTCGATCTCGGCTTTGAGCCCAGCCACTCCGCCGCCATCAGCGTCAGCTACGAAGACGGCGGCGATCCGGTGAAGCGGGGAGTCATCCTGCAACAGGTCCTTCAGCGTGTCGACCAAATTCCAGGCATCGAAACGGCCGGCATTTCAGACGAGCTGCCCATGAGCACGAATCGCAGCTGGGGCATCGCGCCCAAGGGATACGACTATAAAAAGCAGGGACTGCTTCCGGACACCTTTGTCTACGTCGTCACTCCCGGCTATCTGCACGCCATCGGGATGCGCCTGGTCGCGGGCCGCGATTTCACCTGGGACGATACGAACAAAGACCTGGGCGCGGTCATCGTCAACGAGACGATCGCCCGCCACATCTGGCCGGGCCAGGATGCAGTTGGGAAAATTGCCGAAATCAACGGCGGCCAGCTCGCTCAGGTCATCGGTGTGGTGGACGACGTGCATGAGACCAGCGCTGAAACGCAGGCCGGATGGCAGATGTATCTCTCGCAGACTGCTCCGCAATTCGGTCCCGTCGGCGCAAATCTCGTCGTCCGCACCAAGCTGCCTCCCGCCGCGCTCGCCTCCGCCGTCATGGATGTACTACGCGAAATCAATCCCGCTCAGCCGGCCAATGAATTCAAGCCCATTCAACTGCTGGTCGACCACGCCAGTTCGCCGCGCCGCTTTTTCGTGATGCTGGTAGCGTCGTTCGCGGGCCTCGGCTTGCTGCTGGCTGCGCTAGGCATCTACGGCGTCATCTCTTACTCGGTCACCCAGCGCACTCGTGAAATCGGCATCCGCATGGCTCTTGGCGCAACCATGACCCAGGTGCGGCGCGACGTACTCTCCAAGACCTTCCGCCTTACGCTCATCGGCGCGATAGCGGGAACCGCTGCCTCGCTTTTCCTAGCAAAGGTCATTGCCGCGCTTCTCTTCGAGACTGCTCCCACCGACCCGCTTACCTTTGCCGCCACGATTCTGCTGCTCGGGGCGGTGGCGCTGCTGGCCGGTTATCTTCCTGCTCGAAGAGCCTCACGCATCAATCCCACGGTCGCGCTGCGCAACAACTGAGCCAGCGGCGCGCCTTCCGGTGTCGGTGCGCGTTCCCCTGTGCGATTGAAGGCCTCGCTGGGCACTTCGTGGGATTCATGATCACTCGACTTCAATCGGAGGCGATCTTCTCACCGCGGCCGAGCGGGTCGCTCTTCACGCTGCGGTGCGCCCCAGATCACCGCACTGCAGTCGCCGAACAAGCTCCCGCTTCGTCCACGGCCGGCGCCACCTTACTGGCCGGATGTCGGCGCGTCTTCGAGCACCAGGCTCACGCTGCCCAGCTGAATCGACTGCAGAACGGAGACTCCGCCCTGGTTATTGGTGGTCACGCCGGTGTGGTTATTCTTTTGCTCGACTGCCTTTGCCGGCACAGTGACAAGCGTCTTCTTATCCTGCGCCAAGCTCACCTGAACGCTCGATCCCGAACCTGTCCAGGTTACCTTGTAATCGCCCGCGGGAAGCTCCGTCGATCCAACCTTCACAGCCGCGGGGACATTTACGGATTGGGACTTGTTGCCGGCAAGAGCAGGCACCGAAAAGAGCGCGAGAATCAATGCAAAACCAAATAGACGCTTCATGTAGTTCTCCTCAATTGCCTCGCGTATTGTTCCGGTCGCATAAGGCATTGAGAGGATTAAACTACGAACGATGGTTTTTGAAGCTTAAGAATCCTTAAGGGCTAGAAGCCCGTCGCGATTGACCGCGCCAGCGGCCTATTTCGACACCGGCGCCGTACGAAGCGGAATCGAAATTTTCACGCGCAGACCCGGCGATGCGTTCTCTGCAACGATGGTGCCGTGATGCACCTGCACGGCGTGCTTTGCGATCGATAAGCCCAGCCCCGATCCTCCGCTCGTTGCATCGCGCGCTTCGTCCACACGGAAGAATGGGTCGAATATTTTGGCCAGCGCGTCTTCGGGAATCCCTGGGCCAAAATCGCGAATCGAAACCACTGCGGCGTGAGAATCTTCGGCGATGGAAACATCGATGGTGGAGTGCTCCGGTGAATAGCGAATCGCGTTGCGCAGCACATTCTCCACGGCGCGCCGCAGCAGTTCGCGGTTTCCCTCCACCTCGCCCTCGATGCGGCCGTTCACCGCGATGCGGCAGTCGCGCATCTCAGCTTCCACGGCGCAATCGCGCACAACTTCATTTATGACGTCTTCCACGCGCGCGATCTCGACGGCTTGAACGGCCGGTTCGGATTCAATGTAAGTAATCTCCAGAATTCCGGCCACCAGCGAAGAGATTCGGTCAATGTCGCGCTCGATGCGATCCAGCGCCATCTTGCTGTCCGCCGATGTTCTGGCCAGCTTGACGGCAAATTTCAGGCGCGCCAGCGGCGATCGAAGCTCGTGCGATATGTCGCCCAGCAACCTGCGCTCGCTCACGATCAACCGTTCGAGGCGTTCGGCCATCTGATTGAACGAGCGGCCAAGTTGGCCAATTTCATCCTGCCGTCCGGTATGCACGCGCACGGACAAATTGCCCTGACCGAAGAGCGCAATGGTGCCGGCAATCCTGCGAATTGGCGATACAACACCGGTCGAGGCCAGCCAGCACAGCAATACCGTGGCCCCCAGCACCAGGAAGTAGTAAGGAAGATACGTCCAGATATCCGGCCTTCCCAACTGGCCCGTTGCGACAATCCAATTCTTCCCATCCTGCGATCGGTAAGCTCGAACGAAGTGCCCATCTTCTTGCGTGCGCCAGCGGGAAATCGGAGGCTCCGGCGAAGGCGGCGGCAATAGCCGGCGACTGTTCTTACCGGACAAAGCATCGACACCGTCCGCATCGAGCAGGAAATGAGACGATCCCCAGAAGGCATGGTCCAGCCTGCTCAGATACTGCTTGAGCGCATCTTTCCCGCCGCTGGCCAATGCGGCGCGAGCGCTTTCAATCTCTAGCTCGTCGAAGCGGTCGAATATGGGATCGATGGCTTTCTTCGTCATGTGGTCGGAGATCGCGTGGAAAATCAGAAAAGAAAGCGACAGCGTGGTCACCATGGCCACGAGCACGCCGTAATAGAGAGACTTCATGGGAAACCGCTTAAGCCGCTCCGGCAAATACATACCCAACTCCTCTCACCGCGCGAATCGCATTTCCACTGCCCTCAAGCTTCTTGCGCAGATGACTCACATGCACATCGAGAAATCGATCGTAGGGCGTTGCTTCGCGTTCAAACAGCGCCGCCGTGATCTCGTCGCGCGACACCACACGGCCCGCGGAGCGCATCAGCATCTCCAGCAGGTCGAACTCCACCGCGGTCAACTCCACCGGCGCGCCCGCCACCCGCACCTCGCGCGTCGTCGTGTTCACCTGTAAATTGCCGACGGCAATCACCGCGCTGCTCTTCCAGCTTGCCGCGTCGGCGCGGCGCAGCACTGCGCGAATCCGCGCCAGCAGTTCATCCGGATCGAATGGCTTGGGAAGATAGTCGTCGGCGCCGGTGTTGAGGCCGACGATCCGGTCGTGCTGCTGTACGCGCGCCGTCAACATGATCGCGGGAAGATCCTTTCGCCTGCGCAACTGCTGCAAAAGCGTGAGGCCGTCGAACACCGGCAACATCACATCGAGAATCACCAGGTCGTATTTACCGTTGAGCGCGCGGTCCAGGCCGACTCGGCCATCGTGCGCGCAATCCAGGCGATGGCCCGCCTGCGCGAAGAACTCCTTCATCATCGCGCACAACTCTATGTCGTCATCGACCAGCAGGAGCGATAACTCCTTCTGCTTTTCGGCAATCTCCATCTGTGCCGCCCCGGCAAGCGCCGCTTATTGAGCGAACTCCTTCGCCTCTCAAGTCTTTCATGGCTCAATGCGGCTGAGACATGCTTTACAAATCTTAAGATACCTGGCGCGCCGGCCCGTTTGCGCCGAGCGGCGCTTCGCATGACGCGCACATAATTCGATTCTGAGATTGATCGCAAGCAATGTTCTGGTGCTATATTGCTTTGTAATCGGAGAAGCACGCGGAAGTGCGCCCTGGAATTCCCCGCCGAGAGAGCACTCCTCAATCGTCCGATGCAAGGGGAACTCCATGAAGCGTCCGTTTGGCGTGACTTTTTCCGCTGTTCTTCTTATGCTGGGATCGCTGCTTCAGTTGCCGATCGCTCTGTTGATGGCGTTCGCCGGCGTGGTTCTGCACAAGCAGATTGGTTCCGGTGGGCTTCCCGGCGCGCCCGGCCCGCTGCCCAGTTGGTTCCCCGCCTACATGTACGCGCTCTGCGGATTCTTTATTGCTCTCGCCCTTTGGGGAATCCTCACCTCGGTCGGGCTCCTCCGGTTGCGCCGTTGGGCGCGATTCTCCATCCTCATCATCGGCGGCGCATTGGCGCTCATCGGCGTGGCTTCGCTGCCGGTCACGCTGGTCATGCTGTTTGTTCCAATGAATGTTGCGTCCGGCGCGGATGCGTCTCAGGTTCAGTCTGTGCAGACCATTACTAGAATCATCTTCGGTGCAATCGCATTGATGTACGCCCTCATCGCCGCCGTGGGCATCTCCTGGCTGGTGTACTTCAATAAGAAAAAGGTGCGTGAGCTATTCGCCGGCGTCGCCGGTTCGATTCCGCAAAGCCGCCGCCCATTTCTGATCTCAGTGCTTGCCGTATTGAACTTGATAGGTGCGGTTGGTTGCGTGCTGATGTTTTTCCTTCCGCTTCCGGCAGTCATCTTCGGACTGATTCTGTACGGCTGGCAGAAGGCAGCCATCTATCTCGTCTTCGCCGCGCTGCAAGCGGCTGTGGGAATTGGCTTGTGGCGGCTGCACGAATGGGGACGCAAACTGGCGCTTGGCGTGCTGGCTTTCGGTGTGGTGCAGGCTGCCGTTTATCTGGTGCGCCCCTCGCTGCTTCTTCGCTATACCGCGGAGGTGAACCGGATCATGGGTACCACGCAATCGCCGCTTCCGACGCAGTCTCAGGCCATGATTTACGAACTGTCATTTGGTCTTTCTGCGCTATTCTGCATAGCGATTGTGGCGGTTCTGGTGTATTACCGCGCTGCGTTCCGGCCGCCGGCAGAGCCACAGCCAAGCTTGCCCGAAGCGATTCAATAGCCGAATTCGCCTAAGAGCTTATCCGTGAATTGCGCATTCGGGTAGCGCCGCTCTCCAGAGCGGCTGTACTGGCGGCGTCCACGCCGCCTGCGTCCGTATGCAGGCCACGAGAGCCACAAGACAGCCTATCTGGAGGTCAAAGCCTCTCCGATTGCTCCTTGCCTTCCCATGATGGCGCACCCCGGACTCCCAGTCCGCAAGCGACCCCACGGCGTGTCACCACATGCACAACGTGTCTCTGCTGACACGGACTTGCCCTGCCATTCCTCCCATAACCAATTTGTTTTCAATCGCCACTGACTGGCGATCCCATTGCTCTTTGTCCGGGCGAAAGCATCGGGGCAAGGGGGACGCGATGACGGGATTGAAGCTCAGCAAGTTGGCAGCGACGGTGGCAACAGCGGTTCTTCTCACGACTGAGGCGATGGCGCAGGGCGATGCGAAACAGCAACCTGTCGCCAGCGCCGGACCGGTTAAGCGCCTCATCGTAGTCAGCCTCGAAGACCGCAAGCTGGCGCTGGTTGAAGACGGGCGGGTCAAAAAGGTCTACACCGTCGCAGTGGGCAAGCCTTCCACGCCCAGCCCGGTGGGAACCTTCACCATCGAGCGCCGCGTTGCCAACCCCACCTATCGCCACGACGGCAAGACCGTCCTGCCGGGGCCGGGCAATCCAGTCGGCACTCGCTGGATGGGGCTCAGCATTCACGGCTATGGAATTCACGGAACCAATCAGCCAAAGTCGATCGGCAAGGCTGCCTCGCATGGCTGCATCCGCATGTCCCGCACTGACCTTGAGGAGTTCTACGACATGGTTGCTGTGGGCGACACGGTCGAGTTGGTCGGCCAGCGCAACGCGGAGACGGCGCAACTGTTCGGCGATGGACCGAATCCGGCTGCGCCGGCCGCACAGGCTGTTCGGACCGCGATAGCAGCAAGCCCGGCCGCTAATCCAAGCCCCAGCAGTAACGGCCAAAGCGGGGCCAGCGCGAATCCGGCGGCCTCTGCAATTGCGGTCCTGTTGGCTATGCGGTAAGTGAGGCGCGCCATGAACCTGCTGAATGAAGCAATGGGCGGTTTGGGAGCGGCGCTGCTGCCGGTGGTGGCGGGACTGCTGCTGGAAGAGTTGACCTTCGGAGGACTGGTCCGGCTGCTGGTGGCTCCATGGCCAAAGACCGGCAAACAAAAAATGCAAGACAACAGAAAAGGAGAAGGAAAATGATCGCATTGAAGCTGTTGTTGACGTTCGCGGGAGTGCTGCTGTTGGCTGCCGCGTTTGCAATTCCAATCTACTCGCTGTGGCTGCGCTATCGCATTGCGCGCCGCAAAGCCGCCGGCGAAACCGAACTTGCTGAGCCGGGCGAGATCGCATGGCGCGGTCCCGTGGCGCTGGTTCTGGTGGCATGCCTGCCGCTGCTGGTGGCATCGAGCATCGTTGTTGTGCCCAGCGGAATGGGCGGCGTGCGCGTTAGCCAGATTCGCGGCACCATACCCGGCACGCTTTATCCTGGCGTGCATTTTGTCACGCCCATGATGGAAAGCGTGCAGACCTTCGACCTGCGCGATCATCTCTTCACCGCAGGCATTGTTGAAGAGGGCGCCAAGGCCGGAACGCCCAAAAACGCTCTCAGCGTGCAGTCGCGCGAGGGCCTCAATATCGGCCTCGCCGTCACGGTTCGCTATCGCCTCGACCCCAACAAGCTGGCCAGTGTGCAGGCCCACATGCCCCAGCCCGTCGACAAAGAACTGGTGCCGCCCGTGGTGGCCAGCGCCTGGCGCCAGTTGGCGCCCGAGTACACCGTGCGCGAAATCTTCTCCACCAAGCGCGAAGAGGTGCGCGCTAAAGCCGCCGACATCATCACCCGCAAGCTTGACGCGGACGGCATTGTGGTCGAAGAGGTCATGCTCTCAGACATCCAACTGCCGGAAGAATACGCCAAGGGCCTCGAAGGCCTCTTGCTCAAAGAGCAGGAAGACGATCAGATGGGCGTGGTCACCGACATTCAACAGAAGCAGGTGAGAATTGCCGAACTGCAGGCAGAAGCCGAGGCCGCACAAAAGGTGAAGCAGGCCGAGGGCGATGCGCAGTCGCGCGTGGTTGAAGCCAAGGGCGAGGCCGACGCCATGCAATACACGTTGCCGCTGAAAGAGAAACAAATTGAGCAGAGCAAGCTTGAGGCCGAGGCGCGCAAGGAAGCAACCATCCAGAACGCCGAGGCGGACGCTCAGGCCAAGGTCATCGACAGCAAGGCCGAGCTCGAGCGCCGCAACCTGTTTGCCGATGCCGAAGCCAACCGTGTGCGCCTTATGGCCGCTGCCAACGCCGAGCGCATGACCAGCGAGGCGGAGCTGCTCAACAAGTCGCCGCTGCTCATCAACAAGATTGTGGCCGAGCGGCTCTCCGACAAGATTCAGGTGCTCATGGTGCCGTCCGACGGCAAGTTTTTCTTTGCCAACGACGTCTTCAAAGGCATGGCTAACAGCCCAGTCGTGAAGCAAGAGATGGACAGCCAAGACGATCCAGCGCCCCGATCCGGCCATTGACTCGGCACTCGCGTTGGCGGGTCGCCTGCGTCGCGGCCCGCCGCAATTCGCAACACTGAAAATGAAAGAAGGTGCGTTCATGAAGTGGCTCATTGCACTCTGCCTATTGATCCCGCCCACTGCATGTGTTGCAAAAACGCGGTATCAAAACTCTCAGCTCCACATCTCGTTCAGGTATCCAAGGAACTTCTCGCTGACTGAGGAAGATTTGGACAGCAACGATATCGGACTGGGCTATCTGGGCCCGATCCCAACGGAATTTGTCGGCCCCGGTGGCGTCGGAGTTGCCACCGTCGAGGCGCCAAAAAATCTCTATCCAAATACCGACCTGGTCAACGCCTTCTTCACCGTCAACATTAACGGGCAAATCGGCCGTGAACAATGCGAGCAGTTCCCTGGAAATGATGGCTACCCGCAGGACCTTGTCACAAGAAAGATCCATCGCCGCATATTTCGCGGCCTGGAAATCGACGGCGCTGGCATGGGACATCAATTCTCCGCGACCTACTTTCACACCTTCGCAAACAATGAGTGCTACGAATTCGGATACGGAATTGCCACTGCCGGCTACGGCGCAGTCGACGGGTTAAAGCAGGCTCCGCGCAAGCAGATCGAATCAAAGCTCCAGACCATCCTTGATTCCGTGAGAATCAAATAGGCGAAGCCGGCCATTCCTCCGCACCTGATGGGCGCCTTAACGCGGATTCGTGCGCCCACCAGGAACGATATAATCCGCGCAAGCGAAACAATCAAGGAAAGACGACTCCAATGAAGCTGGTCTGGCTGATGGCGACGATTGCAATGGGGCTGATCGGACCGCCAGCCTTTGCTGCGCCGAGCCCATGGGATCAGCCCGCGGCAGATCTCGCCGAGCAGATTGCCGGAATTCTCGGCCCCGGTCAGGCCAGGCTCGTCATTCGCAATCTTTCAACTCTTCCCACCGATGAAATCTCGACAATTCGCGGCCTGTTGGAGCAGAATTTAAAGGCTCACGGAGTGCTGGCTTCAGGCGCCGAGAGCGCCAACACCATCCGCGTAACCCTCAGCGAGAATCTTCGCGAGCGCTTGTGGGTAGCCGAGATCGTCGAAGGCGCTGAGACGCGCGTGGTCATGGTTCATGTAGAGCCTGGCACTGTGCAGCCGGCGCAGCCCGCGAGCGGACTCACCCTGCGGAAACAGGCCGTGCTCACTACAGGCGATCGCATCTTGGCCGCATTGGAAACCCCCGATGGCCTGGTCGCCGTCGAGCCGGAGGAGATCGTGATCTATGGCCCAACCCCCGGCGGCCTGCGCGAGCGGAAGCGATTCGGCATCGGGCAAAAGCGCGCGTTGGCTCGTGACCCGCGCGGCATCATCGTTTCATCGCCCGACGGCTCTGCTTTTGAAGCCAATGTTCCTGGAATGGCTTGCAGCGGCGTCTACACGCGCGTGCAGCCTACGGGCGAATGGACCGTCCGCTGCAGCGAAAGCGACGATCCATGGCCGATTCTGCAGGGGCCCATTCTTGAAGGGCCGACGCTGCAATCGGGCGCCGCAAGCAGCTCCATTTCCATTAAGGCTTTCTACAACGCCGCGCGCGATTATTTCACCGGCGTCGTCACTCCCAGCGTCGATGTGGATCTGCCCCCGTTCTACTCCGCTGCGCTGCTTCCGCGTTCCGACGGCGCGGGATTGCTCATCGACGGCATCGACGGCAAGGTGCAGATCGCGGAGAGCGGCGCGCTCAAGCCGGTGGCCGGCACGCGCGACTGGGGCAGCGACTTTGCCGCCATCGATACGAGCTGCGCGGGTTCCGAAATCGTGGCCTCCGGCTCCGGCGAGGCCATCAGCGACAGCCTGCGCGCTTACGAACTGCCGCGGCAGGAAGCCGTTCCGGCAAGCGCTCCGCTGGCCATGGGCGGAACAGTGATGGCGCTCTGGCCGGCCCCTGACGGCAAGAGCATCTTCGCCGTGGTCGAGAACGCCCTAAACCAATTCGAGGTGGACCGTGTTAGCGCGCATTGCAATTAGCTGTCTCTTGCTGTCGCTGGCACTCCCCGTCTCGGCGCGCACCCGTCCCCACTACGGCGGCACGTTGCGCGTTGAAATCGACGGCGAACCTTGGCCACAAGTCGGCGCAAAGTCCGGCGGTCTGGCTCGCAGGCTGGTCTTCGATGGGCTCACCCGCATGGACGCGGATGGAGCTTTGCAGCCGGCTCTGGCCCTGCGATGGGCGTCGGAGAACAACGATCACCGCTGGCAATTCTGGCTTCGTCCCGGCGTCCACTTCCACGACGGCTCGGTGCTGACCGCGTCCATCGTGGAGGCCGCGTTGACCGGCTCCTGCGGCGCGGCTTGTCCCTGGACGGACGTTCACGCGGTTGGCACGACTTTGGTCTTTACTTCCGATTCACCAATGCCCAATCTCCCGGCATTGCTGGCTGGCGACGATTTCTTGATCGGCATCGCCGCCCCTGTCAGCTCCGATCCGAACTCAATCACCGGCCCTTCCATTGGCACCGGTCCTTTTCAAGCCGCGGGATTATCCAATGGCATTCTCACCCTGGTTGCCAACGGTGCATGCTGGCAGGGCCGTCCCTTTTTCGACAAAATCGAGATCCATGGCTACGTGCCGGTTCGCGATCAATGGCTCGACCTGAGCGTTGGCCGCGCCGACCTGGTTGAGGTTCCGCCCGAGCAGTTGCGCCAGGCACAGCAGCAGCGGCTCGCGGTGATCTCTTCGCGTCCCGCTCAACTGCTGGCTCTTGCCGTTGCCGATTCCGGCGCTCTCGGCAATCCCAATTTGCGCGCGGCCATCGCACTGGCCGTCGACCGCGGCGCCCTCTCCAACGTCATCTTTCAAAAGCAGGGAGAGATCACGGCCAGCCTGTTGCCCTCTGAGCTCACCGGCTACGCATTCCTCTTTTCAACGGACCGCGACCTCAACAAGGCTCACGAGCTGCGCGGAGGACTCGCGCCCCCGCCGCTCACTCTCACTGCCGAGGGCGGTGCGGCGATGCAGTTGGCGGCGCAGCGAATCGTGCTCAATTTGCGCGAAGCCGGATTCAACGTCCAGGTGGCCGGCAACTCGGCGCCGCAGCACGCCGATCTGGCGCTGGTCCGCTTGTCCCTCCGCTCGAACCAGCCGCAAGCCGCGCTTGAGTCGCTGCTGCGCGGCGTGGGCGTTGCGAATCCAGTGCTCGAAAGTACGCCTGCCGGCCTCTACAAACTGGAGCGCGAATTTCTCGATACGCACACTCTCATTCCGCTCCTCTATCTTCCCCGCGCCTGGGCCGTCTCAAGCCGAGTGCGCGACCTGCGCCTCAGCTCCGACGGGGTTCCGCTGCTCGACGGCGCTTCGCTTGAGGCCGCGCCATGAGCCTGCGCCAAAAGCTCCTGTTGCTCTTTTCGCTCACCGTCGCCGCCGCGGTAGCCGCCGTAGCCTGGACCGTTCTGGTCCGCATCCGCCTCGTCTTCGAGCAGCACGACCGCGATGAGACGGCGCTCTTCGTCAGCCAGTTTCAGCGCGAGTTTCAGCACCGCTCCGCCGAGGTGGCTGCGGCTGTCGACCGCATCGCCCAAAGCGAGCGGGTTCGCGCCATGGCATTCGAGCTGGTTCAGTCCGGCGACGCGTCTCTGTACTTGAACGAGGCGCAGACATTGGCGCAGGAATCGCAACTCGACTTCCTTGAGATCGTCGGCCCCGACGGAAAGATCGTCAGTTCCGCCCAGTGGCCTGCGCGCTTCGGCTACTTGGAACCCATCGCTTGGGCAGATCAACCTACCTTCCTCAAGACTGAAGACCTGCCCGATGGAAGCTCGGCTCTCGGAACCTTCGCGGTCCGCGCCGTTGGCCATTCGGAATCGGCTGCGTCGCCGGTCCGCATTCTCGGCGGCAAGCGGCTCGACAAGTCCTTCCTCGCCGATCTGCCTGTCGGCCCCGGAATGCAAATCTCTTTTTATCGCGATGCCGACCAATCCCCGAGCACGGAACAAGCACACCTCGGCCCGGACGGCGCGCTCTTCGATCCCGAGCGTCTGATCGATGTGAACGGAGAGATTCCTCATGCAGATCGCTTCGCATCGTTGGTCACTTCAGCCACAAACTCAGGTCAGCAACTGAGCGCCGTTCTTTACCTCACCAGCCGCCGCGAAGACAGCGTCAACGCCACCGCAATCCCCCTCAAGAGCGATACCGGCGCCGTCCTGGGCGTGCTGATCGTCACCACCTCGCGCGCCGGCATGGTTGAGGCGCAGCGGCACATTCGCGCCATCGCCTACGGTGTGGCGGCCGCGGGAATCCTGTTCGCCATCGCCTGCAGCCTGTGGATCGCGGCTCGTGTCTCGCGTCCCATCGAGCAGTTGGCGGCCGCGGCTGAAGAGGTGGCCGGCGGCAATTGGGAGACGCGCGTTCCCGTGCGCGGCCGCGACGAGGTCGGCGTGCTGGCGCGCAGCTTCAACCACATGACCGGCCAACTGGTCAGCCAGCGCGAGCGCCTGGTGCAAACCGAGCGCGTGGCCGCGTGGCGCGAGCTAGCCCGGCGTCTCGCCCATGAGCTAAAGAATCCTCTCTTCCCGCTGCAACTCACCGTCGAAAATCTGGTGCGCGCCCGCGAGCTGCCGCCTGCCGAATTCGACGAGGTCTTCCGCGAGAGCACCCACACTCTGGGCATGGAGATCGCCAACCTGAAGACCATCATTGCCCGCTTCAGCGACTTCAGCAAGATGCCCAAGCCCGAGTTGGAGCGAATCGACGTCCGCGACGCGCTGAAGCGAATCTTCACGCTCTACAACGCAGCCTCCGTCGGTGGTTCCGCCATTCATTTTGAAATTCAAATTCCCTCGGACCCGATATGCATCGATGCCGATCCCGAACTGCTCCACCGCGCGCTGAGCAATCTCGTCCTCAACGCCATGGATGCGATGCCCAACGGCGGCACATTGACGCTCTCGGCAAAACCGCATGGCGGCAAGGTTGAAATTCGAGTGGCCGATACCGGCCAGGGCATGACGCCGGAAGAATGCGAGCGCCTGTTCACCCCGTACTACACCACCAAGCAGCATGGCACCGGTCTCGGCTTGGCGATTGTCCAATCGGTCATCGCCGACCACTCCGGCACCATCGCCGTTGAAAGCAGTGCGGGCGGCGGTGCTACCTTTGTCATCGTGCTGCCGAGAGCAGCTTCTAGCCATTAGCTTGGGCTGTTCCTGCATGTATTGTTGTGTCAAAGGCCCCTCTTTCCGATCAAGGCTGTCAGCGCTCGGATGAACCAGGAGCTGGAAGCTGAAAGCTAGAAGCTGAAAGCTGATTTTATGACCACGCAAGCCAGGATTCTGATTGTCGACGACGAGGCCAATACTCTGGCGTCGCTGTCGCGCGCCTTCCGGCTGGCAGGCCACGAAGCTGTGGTTTGCGACAACGCAGCGCGTGCCCTCGAACTCGCCCGAACGCAGCCCTTCGACCTGATCCTCAGCGACGTGGTGATGCCGCGGCGCGACGGGCTTGCGCTGCTCGAAGATCTGAAGGCAGCTGGCGTTGCTGCGCCGGTGGTGATGATGAGCGGCCAGGCCCACATCGAGATGGCGGTTCGCGCCACGCGGCTGGGCGCTCTGGACTTTCTGGAAAAGCCGCTCTCTACTGAGAAATTGTTAGTCACCGTCGAAAACGCGCTCAAGCTCACGCGCCTCGAAACTGAGAATAAAGACCTGCGCACCCGCGTCGGCCGGCACACCATGGTCTTCGCCGGCGAGACCATGCGCCGCGTGATGGCGCAAATTGAGCGCGTAGCAGCAAGCGAAGCGCGTGTCTGCATCTACGGCGAAACCGGCACCGGCAAGGAACTTGTAGCGCGCACATTGCACGAGAAAAGCAATCGTGCAAACGGGCCGTTTGTCACGCTCAACTGCGCGGCGGTTCCAGCCGAACTCATCGAGAGCGAACTCTTCGGTCATGAGAAAGGTTCTTTCACCGGCGCGGCGCAGCGCCACACGGGCAAGTTCGAGCAGGCTCATCGCGGCACGCTTTTCCTGGATGAGATCGGCGACATGCCGCCCGCCATGCAGGCCAAGTTGCTCCGCGTGCTTGAAGAGGGCGAGGTCGAGCGCATCGGCGCGGACAAGCCGACCGCGGTAAATGTGCGCGTGGTCGTGGCTACGCATCGCAACCTCGAGCAACTGGTTGAATCAGGCAGCTTCCGGCGCGATCTCTATCATCGCGTCGTCGTCTTCCCCGTCGAACTGCCTCCGCTGCGCCAACGCCCCGAAGACCTGCCCGCGCTCGTCGAGCATTTTGCCCGCCAGGTCAGCGCGCAGAATGGCTGGAAGCCCGTCCCATTCGCCGATTCCGCCATCGAGGCGCTCAAGCAGTACGCGTGGCCGGGCAACATCCGCGAGCTGCGTAACGTCATTGAGCGGCTGCTGCTCCTGGCCGGCGCTCAAGTTGACGCCAATGCCGTCGAGCTTGCGCTGCCTGCCCGGTCCGGTCTCATTCGCACCGGCCGGAGCGCACCCTCGGCCCAACCCGGCGATGCGTCAAGCACAGGCGCCCTCGCCGAGCGCGTGTCGGCCTTTGAACGCGCAGAGGTACTCAGGGAACTGGAGCGCCACGACCGCCAGATCACACAAACCGCCAAAGCGCTTGGACTCGAAAGGAGCCACCTCTACAAGAAGTGCAAGCAGTTGGGAATCGACCTGAGGAGCCTCGATGAGTCTTGAGCGAGTAACGTGACCTGCAGCCACGGTATTGCCGAATCGGGTCAGCCTATTACCAAAAGCTTCTGCTTTCGGTGGCGTTTTCGGCTCCGTTGCCTTAAAGTTACGCCATGCCTTTCGATGAGATCGACGTTCGCCGGGCATTTGGAGAAGATGAGTTCTTCCCCCTCTTCCAGCCATTGGTAGATCTCCAAACCGGCCACCTGGTAAGCTTCGAAGTTCTTGCCCGGTGGAATCACGCGCAGTTGGGCTTGATCCCGCCGGACGCGTTTATTCCAATAATCCAGAAGAGCGGGCTGATCAATACATTTACGCAGAAGATATTGCGAAAAGCATTCGCAGCTGCTCCTCTGCTGCCGTCCCCGATCATGTTGTCCGTGAACCTCGCCCCCTGCCAACTGCTCGATTCCACTCTGCCCGGCCAAATTCGCGGCGCCGCGGAACAGTGCGGCTTTCCGCTCGACCGGCTGACCATCGAAGTTACCGAGGGCGCGCTGCTGGACGATATTCCACACGCCCAAGAAGTATCTCATGCGTTGAAGGCCATGCATTGCAGGCTGTCGCTGGACGGTTTCGGCACCCGGAATTCGAGCCTCAACCACATCCAGGACCTGCCCTTCGACGAGTTGAAAGTGGATCGAAGTTTCGTCCATGCCATGACCCAAAGCCGCGCCAGAACCAGGATTGTCGGTGCCGTCATCGGCATGGGAAAAGGCTTCGGCCTCACTACTGTTGCCGAAGGCGTGGAGACCGAGGAGCAGGCCGCGATGCTCAATTGGATTGGATGCGATCGGGTTCAAGGCTGGCTCTACGGCAGGCCCGCGCCGGCTCACGAGATTCCGCGCATGCTCGCGGCGCCGCCGAAGCCTTGCCCCACTCTCCTAACTGAGGACTTGATCCCAGCCAACTCCTTGGTCGTGTGATCAAGTCGTGCGATTGAAAGGACTGACTCGGTTTTCACCCTCTTTTGAAGCATCGAACGATTGCATTCTCGGCCAGTCTGCGTCAAAATTGCATCGACCGAAGTTGAGGAGGAATCGATGCGCCCAAGCCGGTTTGTGTTTCTTCCAGTAACTCTCTGCTTGATCTTCCTTTCGTCTTATGCGCTCCTCGCGCAAACTCAAAAGCTGAACCGGACCTTTGAGCCTTACACCGCAACCCAGAAGACGACCACGGTGCAAACGCTCGCCAACGGCGCCACCGTTACCCGCGAGACAACAGGCAAGGTAGCTCGCGACTCAAGCGGCAGGGCCTTTCTCGAGACCGTCATGGATCTCCCCATGCCTGAGGGGGAGACGGGCAAGCAGTCCAATTTCAATGTGATTGACCCGGTAAATCACGTCATCATCAACTGGAATTCACGGACAAAACAGGCGACCATATACCATATGTCGGATTCGGCGCAGGCGCGACAGACTCTGCGGCCTGTTTCACCCGCTTCGGCCCCGAGCGCCGGTGTTCAGACGGCGGTTATTCCACGGCCGATGCGGCCCGAAGCTCATTCTGAAGGCCTCGGAACAAAGACGATCGACGGCATCGAAGTAACGGGAAAGCGCACCACCCAAACCTTCGCGGCCGGCCAAATCGGCAACGATCAGCCAATTGTCGTTACCCACGAGACATGGATGTCAACGGAGTTGCGCATTCCGGTCCTGCAGATCGACGACGATCCCCGCACCGGCGTGCGGACGACGCAATTGATCGATGTCCAACGCGGCGAACCCGATCCAGCACTCTTTCAGCCGCCCGAGGGCTACGAGATCAAAGATCAATATCCCAACCAGCAGAACGTATCGCTTCCCGACAATCAGTGAGGCGGCGCGGAGCCTACCGCGTTCGCGCCAGCCGGCGATTCCGGAACCACTTGGCCACGCCGAGCGATAGCAGCAGTCCGCCAAAGGGAATGCAACCCAACGCAACGATGACGGCGAACCATCCGCTGTTTGTCTTTGCGCCAGTGGGCGAGAAGCCGCCCAGCACCGTCACCAGCAGCAGCGCAGCCAGAATCCCAGAACCCAGAATGGTTGCGCCCCACTGCAAGAGCTGGCGGGTTCCGTCGTCGGGTTGGTTTGGCGTTGGCATGGGCGTGGTCATCCGGCTCTGGCCGCGGCCAGCATGGCGTAGACGACCACCCCGGTCACCGAGACATATAACCAGATGGGGAAGGTCCACCGCGCCACTTTGCGATGCGTCGGGATGCGGCCGGTGAGCGAGAAAAAGAAAGTCACCAGCACCAGCGGCAAGGCGACCATCGACAGAAGCACGTGGCTTGTGAGAATCGCGAGGTACACGTTGCGCGCAAGGCTGTGGCCCGGATAGTGGCTTTCTCCGTGCAATGCGTGGTTGACGATATAGCTGATCAGAAAAAGCGACGAAAACAGGAAAGCGATCAGCATCGAAACGCGGTGCGGCTTGATCCGGCGCGCCTTGATGAATGTGAATCCGATCAGCAGAGCCGAGGCGCTTAGCCCGTTGAGGAGTGCGTTAAGCGCGGGCAGAAAGGTAAGCCGCACACTGGCCGCGTCCGCCGCCGGATGAACATAAATCAGCCAGAAGAGAAAGGCCGTGGCCGCTGCGCTAATGAGCAAGATAGCGGCGATTGCAGTGCGCGTGTCCGAACCCTTGCTTGATGGAGCGACGGAGGTCGTCATGGTTCTGCTCCCTTATTGCTTTGCCCTGGCGCAGAGCATCAGCGTGGTGAACAGCAGCGGCAGGTAGAGGACGCTGACCTTGAGAAGATCGCGCGCCAGCATGCGGCTCTCGGTCTCAGCGGGTCCACGCAGAATTCCTGCGAACCGGACAGTATAGGCCAGATAGAAAATACCCAACGCCGTAGCCAATACGAGATAGGTTGTGCCCGTCATGCCCAGCCACCACGGCGTCAGGCTGACGGGGATCATCAGCACGGCGAAGAACAGCGCCTCGCCCACCGTCGACCATCCGTCTGGTTGAACGACGGGCAACATGCGAATGCCGGCGCGCGCGTAGTCGTCGCGATAGAGCCAGGCGATGGCCATGAAGTGAGGAAACTGCCAGACAAACAGAATTGCAAACAGCGCCACGCCCTGCCACTCGATCCGTCCGCGGGCAGCGGTCCAGCCCAGCAGCGGACCCATCGCTCCGGGGAACGCGCCGATGAATGTGGCCATGGTGGTGAAGCGCTTGAGCGGCGTGTAAACGGCCACGTAAGTAAATGCCGTCAACAGCGCCAGGGCCACCGTGAGCAGGTTCGTCGTCTGCGCCAGCCACACCGCGCCCAACCCCAGCGCGCCCAGCCCTGCCACAATTCCCTGCGCCAGCGAGAAGCGTCCCGCAGCCAGTGGACGGCCCGCAGTGCGAATCATGCGCGCGTCGATCTTGCGCTCCAGGGCCTCGTTCAGCGCGCCGGCCCCGGCTGACACCAGCCCGATGCCCAGCAGCGTGTCCAGCAGCCCGCGTTGTAAGCTTGAGATTCCCGACAGCATCGACCCCAGGTAGAACCCGCCCCAACCCGTGACCAGCACCATGCCGACCACCTTCACCTTGAACAATTCGCGGAGGTCGTGAATGAGCGTGGCCGTTGCGCCGGGGCTGGGCGCGTGAATGTGGCCTTGAGCATGAGGGCCGGCGTTCTCGGCAGCAGGAACTGCGAGCTGTGCTGGAACCGCGGCTTGAGAGACAGGAGTCATCTGGTTAGCGTGAAGACCTCAATTGGAGCCCGAACAGTGTTGAGCGGTGGGGCCTGTGTCGATGATAGCAAGCTGGGTAGTCTTGGGAGCGCGGGATGGAAGCCTTGCGATGGAGGCCGGCAATTCTCAAGACGCGGCGAAGGGGTTCTCAATCTTGACGCCGGCGATGGTTTGGCCGTGGCTCAGGTCCTCGGAAAGAATTCGCGTGGCGCCGGCTTTGATGGCCGCGGCAACAATCATCGCATCCCAGAAGTTGATCCTGGCCTCATCCTCGATGCGGAATGCTCTTTCGATCTCCACCGGGGTTGTTTCGATGCACCAGCGAGCATATTGACCGACAATCAGTCGAGCCTTTTCCCTCGGCAGCGGAGTAGCCACCTTCCGCGTCACGGCCGAATAAAACTCTTGCAAAACCTGCATGCTCAAGGCACCGGAATTCCAATCCCAGAGGTCGCGCAGAATGGCTTTTGCCGCGTCCTGTTTGTATCCTTCCTTCTTGTCATGGGCATAGACCAGAACGTTTGTATCGACGAATACTTTATCGTTCATGCAGCGCGTCCCGGTCCAATCTAGGGATTTCGCCCATATCAAACCCTTCTTCCATTAGAGCGAAGGCCTCCCGCATCGCACGCTCGTAATCGTCTTCCGTCTCCGCAAGCTGCTCAATCTGGCTGGTGAGCAGGCCGCTGATGGAGGTTGAGCGCTGGGCGGCGAGCACACGCGCCTTTTGCAGCGTCCGCTTGCTCAGCCGCAGGGTTATGTTTTGCTTTTCTTCGGTCACGGGCATTTTCAGGTCCTCATTTGTCACGTGTAATACGTGTAGCACGTTTTGCACGTGCTTGCAAGCTGCCGGAATCGCTACCCATGCTCAATCAACCCAGGCGGGAAGCCTTTAAAATCGCCTCCGCCGCCTCGTCCGGCGTCAGTCCATCCACCGCAATCGATACATGGGCAGTTCGATAGAGCGGCAGGCGCCGCTCGTACCGTGCGGCCAGGTTGGCCTGGTCGGCGAGGATGGGGCGGATGTGCTCCGTGCCGCTGCATCGGGCCAGAGTGGTGCCAAGCTCGACCTCAAGATGGATCAGAATCGTGCCCCCGTCGCCAAGCAGCAATGCGCGCGTCGCTTCGTGCTCGATCGCGCCTCCGCCAAGGGCCAGAACCAGACCGTCGCCGACCGCCAGCCGCGCTATGGTGGCGTGCTCGCGCTCGCGGAATCCGGCCTCACCGTGGCGCGCAAAGAGTTCAGCGATGGGAGCGCCCGCCTCAGCCTCGATCACGTCATCCACATCAATAAAGCTCCAGCACAGCCGGCGCGCCACCAGCGGCCCCACAGTGCTCTTGCCCGAACCCATGAAGCCGGTGAGCACAATGCGCCGCGCCGGGTTTGCGAATAGAGGTTGGGTCGGCCCGATCATACGCGCGTGTCAGGGCACGACTTCAGTCGTGTCTCCATGAGCCTACGGCTCACCCAAGGCGATGAAAATCCGGCTGATCCACCCCGCGAATCGCTCCCGGAGGGAGCCGTCGAAAATAGCCCAGGACAAGCGGAGCGCAGTCCTGGGAAAGCGAAATTGAAATCGATGAGCCCCGGAGGGGCGACCGAACTCCCGAACGTGGTCTTCGGCCATGCCGAAATGGCTGCAATATGAGGACCGGGCTTTAGCCCCTGAGGCGCGTCTTTCGCAAATCTCATCCGGGAACTGACCCCTTTCCGCAGTCTCCGAAACTCGAGCCCTTCGACTGCGACGCCTGGCGTAGCCGCCAAAGCTCGAACGCTCTCCCCAGTATAGGTCCGCTCACCCCAACGCGATCACCACAGCCCCCGCCGTAATCAGCAGCCCGCCTACGATCGCAGGCCCATTCAGCTTTTCCCCCAGCAGCAGCCATGCAAACACCATCACCAGCGGCACGCTCAACTTATCCAGCGGCGCCACGCGCGAGGCCGGCCCCAGCTGCAGGGCGCGAAAGTAACACAGCCATGAAAGCCCTGTCGCCAGTCCGCTCAGCGTAAGAAACAGCAAAGTCCGCCGGTCAAGCGAGCGAATCTCGCCCATCAGGCCGGCATCGTGTTTGCCCAGCGCCAGCGCGATGCCCCAGGCAAACACCACCACCACGCTGGTGCGCACCGCGGTTGCCAGATTTGAGTCAACATGCGCCACGCCTACCTTGGCCAGCAGCGCGGTGGCGGCGGCAAAGACCGCGGAAAGCAGTGCCCATCCAATCCAGCTCATGGCAATCATGGTACGCGCCGCGCTTCGCCGGCGGCCACCTTCCGGTCATTTACACTCGACGGTATGCAGACTGGCCGCGCCAGCAAAACCGCTCTCGGTGTCGCCATTCGCCGCGCCGCCCACCAGCTCATGGACCACCCGCCAGTCCTCGACGACCCCATCGCCGTCCGCCTGGTCGGGTCCGGCCATCCCCGCCACATGGAGCGCGCCATGCACCGCGTCGCTCGCGACTTTCGCGCCTTCATGGCCGTGCGCAGCCGCTATGTCGAAGACCAGTTGGCCAAGTCAGTCGCTCGGGGCGTCAGCCAATACGTAGTCCTCGGCGCCGGCCTCGACACCTTTGCCTATCGCAATCCATTTCCATCCCTTCACGTATTCGAAGTAGATTTTCCCGCCACCCAGCAGTGGAAGCGGCAAATGCTCGCCGAAGCCCAGATCGCGCTGCCCGCCAGTCTCACCTTTGTACCCCTTGACTTCGAGCATCACACGTTGGCCGAAGAGTTGCCCAACGCCGGTCTCAACTTACAAGCGCCTGCGTTCTTCGGCTGGTTGGGAGTCGTGCCTTACCTCACGCTCGCGGCCTTTCGCGCCACCCTCAGCGCCATCGCCCAACTGCCCGCCGGCAGCGCCGTGGGCTTCGACTACGCTCTCTCACCGCAGACGCTCAGCCCCGTCGGCCGGGTCGCCTTCGACGCGCTGGCCGCCCGTGTCGCCGCTGCCGGAGAGCCCTTCCAGCTCTTCTTCACTCCCGGCGAGATGGAAGCCGAACTCCGCGGCGCCGGCTTTCACCGCATTGAGCAGTTGGACTACGAGCAGCTCAACCAACGCTACTTCAACAATCGCGCCGACGGCCTCAAGCTCTCCCCTGTCAAGCTGGCCATGCTGGTAACCGCCTGGGTCTAATCCGCGCGTTTTGGCGCGTGCTCCCCATCGGTGGCGACACGACCTGATCCCGCAACACCCAATTCAGCCGGGCCTGGAGACACTCTTTGGCTTCAACCGGGAGTCTTGCCTGGATGCATCGTTGAACGCCGGACTTCCCTTTTCCTAACCCCCTCCCACAGTGAGCTTCATCTTCTCTTTCACGTTGTGGGCAAGGCGCTCGATCTCGTCTGCCTTGCGGATTACATTCAACGAGAGGGTGTCTTTGCCGGTCTTGTCAACCTCGGCCTTAAGATCGGTAGCCAGTTTGAGCAGCATTGCGCTGTCCTCGGCGATCTGCTTCTTGCGTTCGGCGTTGGCGGCCGCATAGTCGTTTGGCTTTTTATTTGCATCCTCCCGTTGCATCTTTAGCTTGGTATCCTCCAAGTCGGGGAGAAGCGTGATAAGCGGCGGAGGAATCCTTGGCTTGCCTGCCTGGTCGGTACCTTGCTGGGATGAACTCGCCTGGGTGCTCTGCGCGCCCGACCGGGCGATACACATGAGACATGCCACGGCAACGAGACAACCAAAGACACGCCTGAAATGAAGCCTCCAGGGCTGTCCGGTTGACCGCTCGCCAAGGCGCGTTGTTCGCCGCTTCCGGTTATTCCTGAATTGCATGGAAAACCTCCTGGCCTGCGCACAGTCTAGTCCAACAAAAGGTCCGGGATGCATCCTTTTTGAGCTTCCGAAGTGCAAATCTCAGGATTCCAACATGTCGCAGGCCAATCGGAATCCGTACCGCAACCGGCCGGCGTCACGCTGTGGATGCGCGTTAAGATGGGTTATGCGCATCCCCATCCTTCTGTCGGTTTCTCTAGCCTTGCTCTGTGCGGCGGGATGCGGATACCACACGCTGGGCGCGGCCACCCACCTGCCGCCCGATGTGCACACGCTTTCGGTTCCCATCTTCGCCACGCGCACCGAGGCCTATCACACCGAGACGGTCATGACCGATGCGGTCATCCGCGAGTTTGCCACACGCACGCGTTTCCGCGTCACGCCCAACCAGAACCCGGACGCCGACGCGGTCCTTCACGGGACGATTCTTAAGGAGTACACCGCGCCGCTCACTTACAACTCCTCCACACAGCAGTCGTCCAGCTTCCTCCTGACCGTAGTGGCTTCCGTCACTCTCACCGGCCGCGACGGCAAGGTCCTCTACGAGAACCCGAACTACGTCTTCCGCCAGCAGTACCAGGCCACCACCGATCTGGCCGACTTCATCCAGGAGAATCCCGCGGCCGTCGAGCGCCTCAGCCGCGACTTTGCGCGGGCTCTGGTCTCCGATGTGCTCGAAGGGTTTTAGCGTTTCCTCGCGGATTATGAAAATACGATAGTTCTGGCCGTGTTTTGCACGTGCTCCGGCTGTTTTGGGCTGGCTTCGCGTTCCTGGGAACGGTATTCTGGAGGCGCATGGAGAATGCACTCATTTCCCGGAGCCTGCTGCTTTGACGGCCGGGCGCTGGGGCGCGGGATTTGCCGCCGTGGCCCGCTTCGTCGCGGAGATCGAGGCTGCCGCGGCGGGCAAAGGCTCTCTTCGCCCAGGCTATGTGCTCGTGGGCGATGAGACGTTTCTTCTCGACCGCTGCCGCGCCGCGGTGATGAAGGCCTTTGTGCCTCCCGATCTCAAGGATTTTTGCCTGTCCGAGTTTGACCTCGCCGGCACTTCAATCTTCGAAGTGCTCGATCGCGCTCAAACGCCTTCGCTCATGTCGCCATTCCAGGTGATCGTGGTGCGCAACGTGCGCCAGCTTTATACGCGCGGCGCAAAGAAGGACGAGTTTGCCGCGCTGGATCGCTACTTCCGCTCGCCGAACCCGCAGGCGCTTCTGTTGTTTATTGCCGACTTTGTGCGTATTCCCTCCGACGCCCGGCGCATGGAACTGGACGACAAGAATCGCTTCGAGCGCCTGACCGAAACCCTGGGCGAGCACTGCGGCGTGGTCGAGCTGGCGCGTGTGAACGAAGAAGACGCTATGCGCTGGACGGTGAGCACCGCGCAGCAAGCCGGCGTCCGCGTGGAGCCCGACGCTGCCCGCGAGCTTGCCGACGCGCTGGGCGCCGACATGATGCTCATCTCGTCGGAACTCGAAAAGCTGCTGCTCTACACGCTCGGCCGCGGGCGCATCACGCTGGGCGACGTTGAGACCATGGTCCTGGCCGCAAAGCAGCGCTCGCTCTATGAGTTGACAGACGCCATCAGCGCGCGCGACCGGGCACGGGCGCTGGCGTTGCTGCATGGACTCTTGAACAGCTCGGAGGCCGGCGAGGACGCGGCCATCGGCCATCTTTACATGCTGGCCCGCACCTTCCGTCAGATGCTGGTTATTCTGGAAAAGAATGTGCGCGACTCGCGCGCCATCTGGCAGGCGCTGTGGCAGGGCTTCCGCATGCCGCCGTTTGCCGCCGACGACTTGATTCGTCAGGCTCGCCGCTACAAGAGCCGCCGCGACCTGACCCGCGCCCTCAAGCTGATTGCGCGCGCCGATCTGGAGCTGCGCTCGTCTCCGCCGGACAAGCGGCTGGTGCTGGAACGGCTGGTCTACGAGCTGGCCTCGGAGCCGAAGCCGCCGCAGCCATTGTGGGCCTCTACACAACTATCGTTTGAGGCGTAGAGTGGAAGCGATTGGCGGTTCTAGCGCTTGCCCACGTCGTTGAGCCAGACGGCGAATTGCAGATCTTCTTTCTGAATGTGGGTGTTGAACCAGTCGTGCAGGAATGTCAACGAATACTCGGTCAGTTTGAAGCCTCCGCGGTTGACGCGGGCCAGCAGCGCATCCACTTGCTCCATGAGGTATTGGTGCTTGAAAAGATGAAGACCCACCCCAGGATATTTGTTGGCCGTCATCAAACCTTCTTCCGATGAAAAGTGGCTGCGCGTGAGTTCCGCCACTTTGCGCAGAAGCGGACCGGTGAGGCCTTGTTGATCTTCCTTCCGCATCGCTACTTGAAGTTCGTTGATGGCCTGGGCCAACTCCCTGTGTTCGTGATCGATCGCTTCAATGCCGACGCTCGTTTCGCTTTTCCAGGTCAAGAATTCCGCTACCGTCGATGCCATAAAAAACCTCCTGCCCAAGGCGGCCGAGCGCCAATACCACTTGTGCCCTAACGCACGCCATGCTCATTGAGCCAGGGACCGTATTCGCGGTCGACCTTCTGAATGTGGTTGATGAGCCAATTGCGCAGGAAGTTCATAAGGTCAAGATTCACCGCCGCCTCGCCACGCTCGAATCGGGCCACGAATTCTCCCACCTGTTTGATGAGGTCGCGGTGTTTGACTTGGTGTTCAGTCAGGCGCGGGTATTTCGCGGATGCCAACATTCTTTCTTCCGCGGTGAAGTGGATCTGGGTGTAGTCCACCAGTTTGCGAAGCAGCGGACCGGTCAAGCTCTGAGCCTGGCCTTTCATCATCGCGGCATGTAGATCGTTCACAAGTCCAAAGAGCACGGTATGCTGTCCGTCGATGGACTTGACCCCAACCGAATACTTGCTGTCCCAAGTCAAAAGCGCCATTTCTCCACTCCAGGCCGGAAGGTTCCGACATAGGAGTTATCGGTCAAGGAGCCAGGAAGTTGAATGCGCATTCCGGCAAGAACGTGAGCAAGTTCTAATAAACGCCGCGCTCGTTAAGCCACGGGCCGTACTGGCGGTCCAGGCCCTCGATGTGGTCGATATAGCCGCTGCGCAGCGAACAGAGCAGCGGGCGCATCGGCACTCCTTCTCCATATTGCACGCGATGGGCTGCTTGAAGCATCTGCGCCAACATACTGTGGTGCTCGGCGCGGTGCTCCTCAAGACCGGGAAAACCGCTCTGCTCCATTAGCTGTTCCTCGCTCCAGAAATGCATGCGAGTGAACTCGATCAGCCGGTCGAGCAGCGCGCTGATCTCTTCGCGGCCGCGCCCGCGCACCACCGCCTGCCGCAGTTCATTCATTGAATCCATCAGGATGCCGTGCTGATCGTCCATGGCTCGAATGCCGACGGTGCAGGCGTGGTTCCAGGTTAGAAGGGTCACATGATTCTCTTTCAATATGAATATCGGCAAGGCGGGCCGGGCTTTAATGGTAATTTGTCCGTCACAGGTGACCAAGGTTTGGCCCGAGGGAAGGCGCACAATAGGAGTGAGTTCGATGATCACTCCAGCAAATTCGGTTGCTGCCTTGCTCACTCTTCTCCCGCTTTTGGCAGCTGCATTCTTTCCCGCCGCGGTGGCCGATTGGGTGCGCAGGCTACCTGCATGGGCGCAGGTTGTGTGTCCCGCGGCATTGTGTGTTCCATATGTACTGGTGGCGTGCGGCGCCGGTTTATTCCGGTGGGGATGGTTCGCTTTGTATGCGTTGCTGCCCGTGGCGATTGCCGGACTTCTTCTTCAGGCCAGGCGCGCTGACGAGACGACACAGCAGGGCAACTGGAGAGACTTTCTGATTCTTGCCGTGCTGGGTTTGGCGGTCGACTTGCGCTGGTTTGAAGGCGCATGGCCGGCTCACCTGGCAATCTTCAACAAAATGCTGCTGCTGGATGCGGGAATTTACGGATTTATCGGGGTGCGGGAACTCGAAGGAGTCGGCTTCGACCTGCGGCTGCGCCTGCGCGATCTGGGCATCGGGTTGCGGGAGCTTTGCTTTTATGCGCCAATTGCGCTGCTGCTGGGGTTGAGCCTGCGCTTTCTCCACGTGCATCTGACTGGGCTGAATGCCTGGCCGGGGTTTGCGCCAATTGCCGGCGCGTGGGTCTTCACATTCTTTTTTATCGCTGTGCCGGAAGAGCTCTTCTTTCGCGGATGGTTGCAGAATCTCCTTGAACGGCGCATGGGCCGCACTCCAGCTTTGCTGCTGACGGCTGTTCTATTCGGATTGTCCCACTTTAACAAGCGAGCTTTGTTCTTCAACTGGCGCTATGTGTTGCTGGCGGCGGTCGCGGGCATCTTCTACGGCCGAGCCTGGCGCGAGCAGCGACGGGTGGGGGCTTCGGCCATCGCTCATGCTTCGGTGGATACGATCTGGTCGCTATGGCTTCGATAATGTGAGCGGCTTGTTGCTGTGCCCGTAAGTGAGGTAACCAAGGCCTACGCGCATGTTGTGATCCACCGGGCCGGGAACGGTGATGGCTATGGTGATGCCGAAGATGGCGTGGGCGATGGCCAGCGGATAAAGGTTGCGATAGCGCAGAAAGAGCAGGCAAGCGGCAAGTCCCCAGATCAACGTGATCACGGTAAGAATGGGATTGGGCAGGTGAGCAAGAGCGAAGATCAGCGCCGCCGCAAGGGCCGCGAGCTTGGCGCTGGGAAGCAAGCGCAGCAGTCGCAGCAGGAAAAAACACTGCAGCAGGAACTGTTGCACTGCGGCCCAAACCGCATAGGCGAAATAAGTCTTGATGAACACCACGAGCGTGCCGGGCACGTGCAAAGTATGGAGCTTGGCGGCCACCAAAACAGCTGCCGCGGCCAACAACAGCGCCGCGCCCACTACCCACAGCGAACGGAGAAAGTTCGTCTTGCGCAATCCCATCGCCCGTAGGCCGTCGAAAGAGATGGTTGTGAACAGCAGAACGGAAGCCGCCGCAACCCACCAGAGCAGCCTCTGGCATGGACGCGGCGTCCAGCAGACGATGAGGATCATCGCATAGGCAACGGCCAGCTCGACGAAGACGCGGGTCTTCTTTCGCGGAGGGGCTGCGTCGTCTTCTCCGGAGAATGAGGCGTTGCTTTCCGCCATGCAGCCGATGTTAATGCAAGCCCTCGCAACTATTCCAGCTTGACGCTATTCCAGCAGCTGTTCTAGAGCAGTTCTCTCTTGGGTGTAGACCGCGTCGAACGTTGCGATGCTGGTGCGTTGACACTACGCCGAAAACAGCCAGGTTCTTCAGGATACATCTGAGCGAGAACTGTTCTAAATGGGGCAGCAGCGAGGCATCCGGCGCAATTCCTCCCGGCGGGAGGATTCGAAAATAGCCCAGGGTGAAACCCTGGGGAAGCGTTCAGCCGAGGGATTCCCGCCCTGGTGGGGCGGTGTGAAAGCCCTGCACCGTCACCGGATTCCGCAATCCGTGATGCAAGTATTCGATCCGCCCTTCCAGGGCGGGTGACTCTTTTTTGCCACTTACCCAGGGCTGCGCTGTGCTTGCCTTGGGCTATTTTCAATGGCTCCCTATGGGAGCAGACCGATGCGCTGCTCAGCGGGTGGGCGATGTCGCGGTCCATTTGGACGTGCTGCTCTTCCTTCAATTGCTATTCCAGAATGATTTCGGGTTCAGAGGCTGTTCCTGCTTGATGGCCGCGCGTGGTGAGGGTGATGGCCGCGGTCAGAATCAGCGCGCCGCCTGCCCAGGCGTAAGGGCCGAGGTGTTCGCCGAGCAACTGAACGCCTAGCCATGAGCCAAGCGCCGGCTCAATGTTCAGAAAGACGCCTGCGCGCGAGGCCGGCACGTGATGGATGCCCCAGTTCCACAGAAGTGTTGTGGTCGCCGTGCACAGCAACCCGCTGATGGCCAGCGCTGCCCAGGCAGTGGTACTGATGTGAGCGAAGGGCATTGGCGCTACTCGGTGCTCGGAACTGAGGAACGGATTGAGCAGCAAGGGGCCGAGAATGATGGCGGCCAGCATTACCATTCCAGAGAGAATGGTCCAGGCGGAAACAACGGGTGGGCTGTGGGTTTCCATCAGCTTCTTCGAGAGCAGAATCCAGGCCAGGGCAGTGAACAGCGAGGCCACAACCAGCAGGTCGCCTGGCAGCGAAGGCTCGCCCTGAGCGGCAGCGCCTCGGCTGCTTCCGAGCACAATGAGCGACGCGCCGATGGTCGACCCGAAGAGCGCCAGCCAGCCGATCAGGTCCAAGTGCTCCTCCTTTGAGCCCTTCGGCGCAAACACTGCTGCAGCGGCCGCCAGCAGCACCGGCATGGCTCCCACCATCAGCGAAGCGTGACTAACGGTGGTCAGGGCCAGGCCGTGAAACTGGAGCAAGAACTGAATCGGCACGCCGAGCGCCGCGGAGAGCAGCAACAGGCGAAGTTCGCCGCCGGTGAGGCGAAACCGCTTGCGATTCGCGAGCACCACCGGCAACATGCCCACGGAGGCAAATAGAAAGCGGTAGAGCACCATATGCTCCACGCTCATTTCATTCAGCGCCAGCCTGCCCCAGTAGAAGCCTGTGCCCCACAGGCAGCCGGCCAGCGCGCAGGCGCCGTAGCCCAGGAAGCCGATGCGCCGGCTCACGTTGCGATTCTTTCCCATTTCATCTTTACTGTCGCACATGAGCCGACCGGAACGTGCGCAGCTCGGACGGATGCGGCTGGAGCATTCTCTTGGAATAGCCAGGGCACTCCCCTCAAAAGCGAAAATCGTTCGACGGAGAATCAGCGGAAAAATTGTCCTTAAGTACCGTATGGAAGATTGGAGAGTGCCATTAAAATACGAGCACCGAAGTCTACGTCCCCAATTCACCACCAAGCGAATTCTCATACGAATCATTTTCAACTCCCCACAATTGGAGGTTGCGATGCGCGCGCCAGCACCGGAAAACGATGGGATGGGAAGTCTTCCGTCCGGCCAGGGATGCCGGTTTCGCGTTTGGGCGCCGAATGCCCAGCGTGTTCAGTTGGTCCTCGATAACGCTGCCAATCAACCGGTCGGCGATCTCGCGGCGGAGCCGGGAACCGGGAACTGGTCCGCTGACCAGGTCGATGTCCCGGCGGGAACCAAGTACCAGTACATCGTCACCAACATGGGCGGTCCGAACAACGACAATTCGCAGCCGTGGTTTCGATCCGATGCGCGTGCATTCCAAGTGGAGAGCTCGGCGGCTACATCGATGAGCTACGTGGTTGACCCCGGGCTGTTTTCCACCGGCCGTCAGCCCTTCGCAACGCCGCCGTTTCAAGACTTCCTGATTTACCAACTGCACGTCGGCTCGTTTGCCGGCCGCAACGACGGCATCGCGGTGACGTCGAACATTGCGACATTTGTGGACATTATCGACAAGCTCGACTACATCCGAGGCTTGGGGTTCAATGCGATTGAACCATTGCCGATTACGGACTTTCGCTGCGACGTGGGCGGAGCCGGCGAGGGCTATGGACCTTCGGACATGTTCGCGTCGGAGGACGCTTATGCCACAAGTCCGGATCGGGCGGTCGCGGAGTTGCTTCAGTTGATCGACGCGGCGCACGCGAAGGGGCTTGCCGTGATTCTCGACATGGTTTACAACCATGCCGCAATCAACGACAACCGGTATTGGCAGTATGACGGCAACACCGCCGGCGACAATGGCGCCACTGGAGGCATCTACTTTCTGCATGGCCGCGCCACGCCGTGGGGGGCCGGTTTTGGGCTGTGGCAGCAGGAGGTTAAGGACTTCTTGCTGGACAACGCGCGGATGTTTCTGGGGCAATACCTCGTGGACGGCCTTCGCTTTGACGCGGTGCAGGCCATCCAGCCCGATGCGGTCGAGTTCATTGTGCAGACGCTTCGCCAGGAGTTCCCCGGCAAATACCTGATTGCCGAGTACAATCCCAACGACTCGAGCACATCCGTGACGGCGCCGGAGGATCCCTATGGCACGCTGGGCTTCTGTGCTACCTGGGATATGAGCAGCCCGTGGGATACCTTCAATCTGCTGGGCGGAGCGAACGTCGTGAGCTTGCTGCAGGCGCGAATCGGCGTCTTCTCCGATCCGAACCCATGGCATCTTGTGAACTATCTCACCGGGTCGCACGACCAGATTTACGGCGGGCAGGGAGATACCGGCGTCTATTTCACCCAGCGATTCGGCGGGCGCGGAAATGGATGGGCCAGAGCCAAGGCGCGCCTGGCATGGGCGCTCAACGCAACCCTCGCTGGCACGCCGATGCTGTTTATGGGAACCGAAGGACATCTGGACGGCTTCTGGGATCCGGAGGTGGCCACCGGCTACGATCATCGCCTCGACTGGGCACAGATCGGCGATGAGCTGGGCGCGCCCATGCAGCAGATGGTGCGGGACGTCAACCAGTTGCGCTGGGCGCATCCAGGGCTGCGGTCGCCGGCGGGAATGGTCGTTCATGTCGACGGGCAGAACCAGGTGGTGGCCTTCAAGCGTTACGACCTGGCCGGCGATGTATTGCTTGTGGTGGTGAACGCGGGCAATGGCGAGTGGGACGGAAATCAGTACGGAGTGAATCTTGCCGGGGACACCGGGGTCTGGCGGGAGGCATTCAATTCGCAGGCGCCGCTGTATGGCGGAATCGGCACCGTGGGCAATTTTGGAATGGATTTGCAGGAAGCCAACGGGCAGCTTTGGATCAATCTGCCGAGCTGGGGAGTGCTGGTGTTCCAGAAGCTGTAGGCCCAATTAGGTGAAATCGAGTGATGGGACTCACGATTGCCAGCCAATCGCTTCAGCAAGCCTTTTCTGTAAATTGGAAAGAGAAAGAGCTGTATCACTCCCGAAAACCGCGCACATCGGCGAGAATACAGTTCGATGGTGAATTGGCTTTTGCGGGCGACGATGAACAAGGGCGCGGGACTGGGCCTGGCAGTCGCCGCAGTGTTGTTGTGCACCTTGCCGATGGCGAGGGCGCAGGCAAGCGCCGCATTCGGGGCGGTTACGGCGCCATCTAACCGGCCCAAAGAGTCGAAGGAACGGCCGCTTTCCGACCGGTTTCCAGACAAGCCGTCGCTGCCGCCCGTGTTCAGCGTTCCCATCGAGCCACTTGGCTTTACCGCACCTGCATCCGGTTATCTCGGCCTGCGCTGGTGCTTTGCTTCGCTGGGTTTTCTGGACGAAAACCGGTTGCTGTTCACCTTTCGCGTGCCGGGACTGATGCACCGCGATGCTGAAGATAGCGCAAGCGGCGAAGAGCGGCAGATTCGCGCCGTGGTGGTTACGCTGCCCGAGGGCAAAGTCGAAGCAGAGGCTTTGTGGACCGTGCACGACCGGGTTCGTTACCTGTGGATGCTCAAGGACGGGCACTTTCTGCTGCGTGACCGGGACCGTTTGCAGCAAGGCGACGCCAAGCTGGAGTTGAAACCGGCGCTGCAGTTTCCGGGGCCGCTGCTGTGGCTGGAGCTTGACCCCACGCAGCAATTCATGGTGACCAACTCGCGGGAGCCCGCCGTTGAGAAAACCGGCAATGTCGCGGACTCGCAAAAGACCACACAGCCAAGCTTGAACCCGGGCGATCTGGGCAAGACCGATCCAGGTCACGACAATCCAGGTCACAACAATCCAGGCAAGACAGATTCCGGCAAGACCGACCTGGTGGTGCGCATTCTGCATCGGGAGTCAGGCAAAGTGCTGCTTGTGAGCCGCGTCCCCAGAACGGTACACCTGCCTATCAACTCTGACGGATATTTGGAGAGCATGCGCGGCAGAGGCCAGCAGTGGGTGCTGAACCTGAACTATTTCGGTGGCGGCAGCAGGGTGGTCGGAAGAGTTGACTCAGCCTGTTCACCCGCTTTCGAATTTGTTTCAGACCGGGAGTTGCTCGTGACTGCATGTGCTCCCGGCGGCGGGTCGAACCTTGTGGCGATGGACACGACAGGCCTGCATCTTTGGGAGGTTCAGACTTCGGGGGCGGCGATTTGGCCGTTGCTGGTTACGGCGCCGGATGGCTCGCGCTTGGCGAGGGAGACGATGGCGCTCAATCGCTCGGTTGACGACTATATGCGCGTTCTCGATGCCGATGCGGTGAAGGGGCAGTTGGTTCGGGTTTTCAATGCGGCTGACGGCAAGCTGGCGCTTGAGGCGCCCGCCAGTCCGGTGCTCGATTCGGGTGGCAATGTGGCCATCTCACCTACCGGCAGGCGCGTAGCGATTCTCAACGGGGGCGCGATTCAGGTTTTCGATCTGCCTGCCGCGCCGCCGCTGCCTGCCGCCGGGAATCAGGCTGCACACTGACCGGCGGCGCTTCCCGTCGCATGGGATTCGCGACCCCGTGTAGACTGGTTGATGGGAGATTCTGCTTGTCCTCGGCTGTAGTCAATTACACGGCAGCTGCGGTTAGCGATCGCGGCCGCAAACGCCCATCCAACGAAGATGCATTCGGCCTCTCTGTCGAGCACGGAGTCTTTGTAGTTTGCGATGGCATGGGCGGCGCGGCGGCAGGAGAGATTGCCAGTTCTCTTGCGGTGGATGAGGTGATGCGGCTTCTCAGCACGCGCACTGAGGGAGTTCCGCTGCCGGTCTTGGCGGAGCAGGCCCTATGCGCAGCCAACGAGGTTATCTTTTCCCGATCTCAACGCAACCATAAGCTCAACGGCATGGGCACCACGCTGGTGGGCCTGGCGGTGGAAGAGCGCCACGTGTGGGTGCTTAACATAGGCGACAGTCGATGTTATCGGCTTCGCAACAACCGGCTGGAGCAGGTCACCGTGGACCACTCGCTGGTCGAGGAGCAGGTCAGACTGGGCCGCATGACTCATTCGGAGGCATTGCGCTCACCTTTGCGCAACGTCATCACACGGGCTCTGGGCACGCAAAGCCAGGTAACTCCCGATATTCTCGAGCTTGAGGCGGAGCCCGGCGACCTGTTCCTGCTTTCCTCGGACGGCCTGACACGAGAGCTTTCCGACCCCGAGATCGAATCATTGCTCGGTGCCGGCGGTGCGGACAAATCCTCATTGCGCGCCCTTTGTTCGCGCCTTGTGGAAGCGGCAAAGAAAGCCGGCGGCCACGACAACATTACCTGTCTGCTGGTCCGGGTCGAGGCATAAACTTCTCTGCCCATCTGGGCTTCGGCGGCTTTGCGGCCGGCGCATAGGTGAGCCGATTGCACAGTTGCGGCGGTTAGCGATAGGCTTCTTGTCGGCGAGGAGCAAGGATGAATCAGGCGAGCGAAAGTGTGTCGGCCGCGATCGATCCGGCGGCGATTCCAAAAAGAAGGCTGTATACCGGGGCCACCATGCCGGCTATCGGACTGGGGACATTCGGGTCCGACCATGTGACTGCGAACCAGGTGGCCGAAGCGGTGAAGGGTGCGGCCGCGGTGGGTTACCGGCACTTCGATTGCGCGTCGGTTTACGGAAACGAGGCCGAGGTCGGGGCGTCGCTCGAAGGCATTCAGCGAGCCGGAATCGAGCGCGAGGAACTCTGGGTTACCTCGAAGCTGTGGAACGACAAGCACGGCGAGGACGACGTGATTCCCCAGTGCCGGAAGTCGCTGGCCGACCTTCGCCTTGAGTATCTCGATTTATATCTCGTGCATTGGCCGTTTCCGAATTTTCATCCACCCGGCTGCGATGTGAGCTCTCGCAGCGCCGACGCCAAGCCCTACATACACGAAAACTACATGAAGACGTGGCGCAAGATGGAGGAGCTGGTGGATCTGGGCCTGGTGCGGCACATCGGTACATCCAACATGACCATCCCGAAATTGAAGCTTCTGCTCCGCGACGCGCGCATCAAGCCCGCGGTGAACGAGATGGAGCTTCACCCGCATTTTCAGCAGCCGGAGTTGTTCGAGTTTGTGGTGGAGAACGGCATTCAACCCATCGGCTATTGCCCTATCGGCTCGCCGGGGCGGCCGGAACGCGACCGCACTCCTGAGGACACCGCGCCCACTGAAGATCCGGTCGTCGTGAAGATCGCGCAGGCGCACGGAATCCATCCCGCCGTGGCGTGCATCAAGTGGGCGGTGCAGCGCGGACAGACACCGATTCCTTTTTCAATCAACCACTACCGGGCCAATCTGGCGGGGATTGTCGGCGATCCTCTAACCGACGAAGAGATGCGGGAGATTGCCGGGATCGACCGCCATTGCCGCTTGATCAAAGGTCAGGTATTTCTTTGGAAGGATGGACAGACCTGGGAAGACCTCTGGGACATCGACGGAGAAATCACACCGGCGTAGAATTGGGCTGGCGGAAGAGGCTTCGCGCCGGCATGTAAACGAATACATCAGTCTGCCAATGTAAGGGAGAGCAGGGCAATGAAAGACACGATGAACGCGGCGTACCTGCCCGGCAACAGCACGGTTGAGATGCGCACAGTGCCGGTGCCGGCGCCGGCGCACGGAGAAGTACTGCTGCGCGTGAAGGCTTCGACGATCTGCGGTTCCGATATTCGCTGCATCTATCACGAGCACCTGGGCAAGGGGCCTGAGGGCTATCAGGGAGTCATCGCGGGGCACGAACCGTGCGGACAGATCGTGGCCACGGGCGAGGGCTGCCGCCGCTTCAAGACCGGCGACCGGGTTATTGTCTACCACATCTCCGGCTGCGGAGTTTGCAACGATTGCCGGCGCGGGTACATGATCTCATGCACCAGCGAGAAATATCGCCGAGCTTACGGCTGGCAGCGCGACGGCGGAATGGCTGAGTACATGGTGGCCGAGGAGAAGGATCTAATCGCTCTGCCCGGCGAGCTTTCCTTTGCCGATGGCGCGCAGGTGGCGTGCGGGTTTGGAACTGTCTACGAGGGGCTGGAGAAGATCGGGATCGACGGCAACCACGCCGTATTGATTACTGGCCTGGGTCCGGTGGGACTGGCCACAGGCGCGCTCTGCCGCAAGCTCGGAGCAAACAAGATTATCGGCATCGATGTGATTCCGGAGCGCATGAAGATCGCCATGGACCTTGGTTTGTGCGATGCGGTGCTGGCTTCCGGCCCTGACAATGTGGCGCAGGTGAAGGAGCTGACCGGCGGCATGGGCGTAGAGCGCGCGGTGGACTGTTCGGCGCACGATTTGGCGCGAGCTACCGCGATTCGCGCCACGCGCAAATGGGGCAGGATCGTTTTCCTCGGAGAGGGCGGGAAGGTCGAGATTAATCCGTCGCCCGACATGATTCACGATCAGAAAACGCTCTACGGTTCGTGGGTTACCTCGACATGGTTGATGGAAGAGCTGGTGGAACGCCTGGTCCGCTGGAACCTGCACCCGGCCGAGATCGTCACTCACAGGTTCCCGCTGGAACGCGCTAGCGAAGCGTATGCGCTGATGGCCGCAGGCAAATGCGGCAAGGTTGCTGTGTGCGCGGATGAAGAGTTAGTCGAGGCAGCGAAGTAGGGAATTTCTGAAGAAGTGGATGTTTTGAAAGGGCACGACTTTAGTCGTGCCGCAAATGCAACAAAAAGAACGCGGGCTTTAGCCCCTGAGGGAGCGGGCCGCTGAAAACGCGATTCAACCTGGATCCTCAGATCGCAACAAGGAAAGAAGCTATGACCGAGTTAGTAACATCCGCGGCGCTCGATTGGGAGCGCGAATTCAACGCAATCCTGCCGCTTTTCGGACATCGCAACTGGATCGTGGTTGCCGATGCGGCCTATCCCGCTCAATCGAAGCCGGGAGTTGAAACGATTGTAGCGGGCGAGGATCAGATTCCTGTGGTGCGCAGGGTGCATGAAGCGATCAAAGCGGCGAGCCATGTCCGGGCAAATGTTTTTGTCGACAAGGAGCTTGCCTTTGTCGGAGAAAACGATGCGCCGGGGATCGCGGAGTACAAGCAGAAGCTCAAGGAAGCCCTGAACGGATCGAGCATAGAGCACCTTGAGCACGAGCAGATTATTGCCAAGATCGACCAATCCGCTCAGGTCTTTCGCATTCTTGTGATCAAGACGACGATGACCATTCCGTACACCTCGGTCTTCTTCGAACTCGATTGCGGATACTGGAACGCCGAGGCGGAAGAACGGCTCCGCCAGGCCATACTGGTTTCAATTTTGAAATAGGCGGGGCTAACTTGGAAGAAACAGGGCGACAGCGAACCTTGAACATGAATGCAAACCGAATCATGAAAGGAATCAACCCGCAATGGCATTGAACAGACGCGAGTTACTGCAGTGGATGGGCGGAGCATGTTCCGCTCTTGCTCTCTCAAGGTTTGCAAAGGGGCAAGCCGCACAGGCCGAAAGCTTTCTGCCCACCAGACAATCGCTTCAGGCGTACCGGATCCCCGATTGGTATCGCGACGCGAAATTCGGCATATGGGCCCACTGGGGTCCGCAGTCCGCGATCGAGGAAGGCGATTGGTACGCCCGGAATATGTACATTCAAGGTTCGGATCAGTACCTGTATCATGTGGAGACTTATGGCCACCCAACGAAGGTCGGCTACAAGGATCTGGTGAATAACTGGAAAGCAGCCAAGTGGGACCCGGAGCACCTGATGAGCCTTTACAAAAAGGCCGGCGCAAAGTACTTCGTCAGCATGGGCGTGCACCACGATAACTTCGACCTATGGAACTCGAAGTACACGAGGTGGAATGCGGTTAACATGGGTCCAAAGAGAGATATCGTCGGAACCTGGGCCAAGGCGGCACGCAACGAGGGATTGCGCTTTGGAGTAAGTGAGCACCTATGGATCAGTTATAAGTGGTGGGCGGTAAGTCATGGCGCCGATAAGACCGGACCGCTAGCCGGTGTTTCCTACGACGGCGCCGATCCTCAGTATGCCGACCTGTATCACGACGCCGATTGCGCCAGGTACGTGGATAAGTTCGATTGGAACGACGATGGCATTCCCGAGTCGTGGAAGCGTCATTACTTAGACCGCATGACCGACCTTATCGACAAGTATCAGCCCGACCTGCTTTACACCGATGGCCACCTGCCCTTTGAGGATTACGGGCTGAAGATGGTCTCGCACCTTTACAACGTGAGCGCTCAGTTGCACGGCGGCCAGACAGAAGCCGTCTACACCAGTAAAGAGGCATTGGATTGCGCCATCGGCACGTGCCTGCTGGACCACGAGCGCGGCGTCTCCGACGGCATTGCGGCCAACCCGTGGCAAACCGACACCTGCATCGGCCAGTGGCATTACAAGCGGGGGCAGAGATACAAATCGGCGAAGAAGGTGATCGATCTGCTAACCGATATCGTGAGCAAGAACGGCAACCTGCTGCTGAATTTCCCGTTGCCCAACTCCGGCGAACTGGATTGGGAAGAGATGGTGACCCTGGATGGAATCACCTCGTGGATGGCGGTGAACAGCGAGGGCATTTACGGTTCGCGCCCATGGAAGATCTACGGGGAAGGCCCGTCTTCAAAGGTCAAAATCGAAGCTGGGAACTTCAACGAGGATAAGCAGAAGGACATGACCGCGGAAGATGTCCGCTTCACCGCCAAGAACGGCGCGGTCTATGCATTCGTGATGGGATGGCCGGAGAAGGCTGCGATAGTGGAGGCGCTTGGTTTGGCAAGCCCGCAAAACCCGGGCCGGATTCGCAATGTCGAGCTGCTGGGCCACAAGGGCGAGGTGAAGTGGAAGCAGGACGAGGCCGCGTTGAGGGTTGAAATGCCCGAAGAGAAGATCTCCGATGTGGGCATTACGCTGAAGGTCGAGCTGGCCTAGCCGGAGCGGGCTGCGGACTACTGCATTTCAAGCCAAGACCGTGTGTTTCGTCTTCCGTTCGCGGCTGGTTTTCTGGACCAGGGCGGCTTGCTCCGCGGCAAGTTCGCTCTCCGCCGAGTGCAGGTGGCGCTCCATTGCATTGCGCGCTTCCGTGGGGTGCCCGTCGCGAATAGCGCGGTAAATCTCGCGATGCGCCTCGAGGGAGTTCTTGCGGTCGCGTGCTTGCTCGGCCGTCTTGCGCCGTTCATCGTAGAGGGCGGTTGAAACCGTCTCCATCAGCGCCGCGAGAATTGGATTGCCGGAGGCCGCGGCGATAGTTCGGTGAAAGCGCACGTCGTGAATCAAGTATTGTGCGGGGTCGTCGATGGTTGCATGCATCTCGGCCAATTCTTCAGCGAGCGCGGCAATTTGTTCCTCTTTTCCGCGCTCGGCCGCCAGAGCCGCAAGACTGGTTTCGATCAGTTTGCGCACCTCAAACATCTGCCAGGGCTTGAACCCGTGCAGCGCGCCGAGCAATCCGAGTGACGATTTTCCGATTTCCGGCGGGCCATCGGAAACGAAGGTTCCTACTCCGTGGCGCACCGTCATAACGCCCATTGCGGCCAGATAGCCGATGCCGGTTCGAAGGCTGGCGCGGCTGATTCCGAGCATCTTCGCGAACTCGCGTTCCGGTGGAATCCTGTCGCCGGGCTGGAGCGTGCCGTCCTCTATTTTCGCCCGAATGTGGTTGACCACCTGGGCGGTCAACTGCGTGTCTATAATCCCGGCCTTTTCAGCTTGCATGGCGTTTAAATCCTGAGTCAAGAATTGTGCGGCGTCTATCCGATTCGTGATCGAAAGCACCGAAAAGCGGTCGGGCAAAAACTTGTTCACTGCACCGATCTATTGTCAGGAAACGGCGAACGGCAGTGGTCTGACCGCCAACCAGTGATTGTATACCGGAACGTCTGCTGGGTCCATCCATGCAGGATCGGGTTCCGATTCAACTCTGCTCCAAGGGTTGAGTCTGGTTAGGACCGTCAGTGCGATTGGGTGTCCCTTGGATCACGTCATTTTCGAGTGTGCCGATGGGGTCGATGGTGATGCGAATCCGATCTCCGGCGGCCAGCGTGAAAGAATCCGGGGGAACGATTCCGGTTCCCGTCAACAGGAATGCGCCAAAGGGAAAGCTGTTCTCCCGGAAGAGATATTCGACCAGCGTGGACGGGGCGCGCTTGAGCTCTGCGAGAGTCGTGACGCCAGAGAATTCAATGCTGCCGTGGCGAAGGATCTCGATGCGAATGGTTGTTACGGCGGCGAGTGGCTCGCTGCCGATGAGGATGCATGGGCCCAGTGCGCAACTGCGGTCATAGACCTTGGCCTGGGGAAGGTAGAGCGGATTTTCGCCCTCGATGTCGCGTGAGCTCATGTCGTTGCCCACCGTGAATCCGGCGATCTGGCCGCGGGGATTGATGAGCAGTGTAAGCTCCGGCTCTGGAACCGACCACGCGGCGTCCAAGCGAATGCGAACGTGATCGCCAGGCCCGGCCACACGATTTGCCGTGGCTTTGAAGAACAGCTCCGGGCGCTCCGCGGCATAAACGCGATCGTAGAAGTCGCCTCCGCCAGCGCTTTTCGATTCCTCCATCCGCGCACTGCGGCTGCGATAATACGTAACGCCCGCGGCCCAAACTTCCTGATTTCCGATGGGCGCAAGAACCCTTGCAGAGGCAAAATCTTCAGAGGCTTCGCTTTTTTGAATGATGGAGAGAAGATATCCTTGAAGATCGTCGTGTGCAACCAGCGCGTCCCACGAATCTGAGGTTACGCGGTAATATCTCCCGTCCTGTTCTACGAAGAATCCCTTGGTAGTGCGGTAAAGCTTCACAGCTGCTCCTCCAGTTTCGCGATGATATTGCCGGTGTCATAAACGCACCCGCCCCAGACGCCGCCGCTGGCCTGCACCAGCGCGGCCCAAAGACGCGTATCGTCGGGCAGCGACGGATGCGGACTAAGGTCAGTGCGCGGGCTTCGCTCAGCGAGCAGGCGCGATCCTGCCTCCGCGCCAACCACGCGATCTGCGTCTCCGATTAGATTGACAGTGCCGGCCAGACTGGCGCGATCGATCACGATTTCAATCTGGTCGCCATCCTGAACTTTGCCGATCGGCCCGCCGGCAAGGGCTTCGGGAGAGATATGCCCGATGCAGGTCCCGGTGGAGACGCCGCTAAAGCGCGCATCGGTCAAAACTGCTACGTGCTTGCAGTGGGGCAGTTGCATGAGCGCGGCTGCAATCCGATAAATCTCGTGCATGCCGGCGCCCATGGGTCCGCCGCAGATTAGAACAATAACATCGCCGTGAGCCACCTGGCCGCTCTTGATGGCCTGGATCGCCGTCTCTTCAGAGATGAAGACCTTGGCCGGGCCAACATGGCGATAGACGTTGTTCTCATCGACGAGTGAAGCATCGATCGCAGTGCTCTTGATGACCGAGCCCTCGGGCGCCAAATTGCCGGCAGGAAAACAAATGGTCGAAGTCAGTCCTTTGGACTGGGCGCGGCTGGGCGGCATGATCACATCGTCAGGGTCTATGCCGTCCTGTTCCTGAAGCGTGCGTCGCAATTCATGACGGCGGGAACTTTGCTGCCACCAATCAAGGCAAGCATCGAGTGTCTCACCTGAAACTGTCTTCACCTTGGTATCGAGAAGCCCGGCCGCGCGCAGGTGTAGCATCACTTCCGGCGCGCCGCCTGCAAGAAACACCTGAACCGCAGCGAAGTTGCGCGGGCCGTTGGGGAACGCATCGACGAGGCGCGGCACCTGGCGATTGACCTCAGCCCAATCGGAGGCAGTGGGACGCTGCAATCCGGCCGCATGTGCAATGGCAGGGATGTGCAGCAGCAGGTTGGTCGATCCGCCGAAAGCAGCATGAACGACCATGGCGTTGCGGATTGCCGACGCCGTAATAACGTCGCCTGTCCCAATCCCCAGCTGGTGTAATCGGAGGATAGCGCGGCCCGACCGGCGCGCGGCGTCAAGCCAGATGGGCTGCCCTGAAGGCGCCAGCGCGGTATGGGGCAGGGCAAGCCCGAGCGCTTCAGCGACAACCTGCGCGGTCGCTGCGGTGCCCAGGAACTGGCGTGCGCCGCTGGTTGGAACTTGCCCCGCATCCTCGCCCGACTCGGGCAAAAGCGAGACTCCTCCGGGAACCAGAACGGAGGGATTCTTTCCCGAGGATGCCAGCGCCATCATCATGGCCGGCAATCCCTGCCCGCAGGTTGCAATGCCGACAACTCCTTTGCCAGTGGGCAGCGATCGCATCAGACGGCGCAGCACGATCGCAGCATCGTTGCGGAAAGGCAGCGAATCCATCATGCCGGACGTGCCTTGGATACGGCCATCGCAGGGATCGGTGCATGCACCGGCGAAAGGAACGGCGTGCAGCGCTTTCAGTTCACGAGCGGCTTCTGCCACCAGAAGGCCAACCTCCCAGCGCCCGGTATGGAAGCCGAGAGCGATAGGCTCGCCATTTTCGGCGCGCAGACCGCCATGGGTGCTCAGGATCAGAAACTCCGGATCGAGGAGGCGATTCGGATCCCAACCCATGCCGGCATTTTGACTCAAGCCGAATAGATTACCGGACGGCTGAGTGAGCAGCATCTCCGCGGTGAGCGGCAAGAGTCCGGCAGGGCCACGCGCATGAGTGGCAACGCGCAGCAGGCTGGAGTCAGCCGCCTCCAGCACCGAGGTGAGCGAGAGGATTGCGATGGGGAAGTCCTTTCAACCTCAAGTATAAGGTCGATCCTTCGATTGGTGCAGTTGCTCTGAGAGATGCTATGAAGCTTAATGGGATGAGGAAGCGCAATACCCGGCGCGGCATTTGCCGGGCTTGCGGCGTCGCTGGGTGTATCTCATGCGAGCGGTATTTGCCAGTTATGGAACCTCCGAATAAGTGGATGTCTTGAAAAGAGTACAACTTCAATAGCCTGCCCTGAGCGCAGTCGAAGGGTGCCGAAAAGGGCCGGAAGAAGAAGGGTCTTGACACCTGCAAGCCTGCAGCCTGGATCCAGCTGCGATTTTTTTAAACACGCTCTCATGGAGACTGGCCGGACTGGCTTCGAGAGCTGGCCCAGTTCCCTGCTCTCCGCAGCTTCCTCACCGTTTCCCAAACCCCAATTCCTCCCAGTGCAAACAGCATGGGGAAGCATTCCAGCGTGTAGCGCGCCTCGGGGCCTTCAATGGTCATCAGCAGCAGGCTGCGCATCGCCATGTAAGCGGCCATCCACAGCCAGTATCTCGGCCGCATGCAGAGTCCCGCCAACGCGAGCAGCAAGTACAGCGCATTCAATCCCGCATACGCCCAAGCGATGCGCGTCTCCTGGTTATGATGCGCGTACACCCACCAATCCAGATCGATGGGCAGGTTCTCAACGCGCGGCCGCAGCCACATATCGGCCATGCGTCCCAAGGGCAGCCAGAGATAGAAGCGAAGCGGGTGTGATCGAACGCGTTCTTCGGACAACTGCGCAAACCGCGCATCCAGCTCCGGCGAAATGTCTTGCCCATTTTCGTCGTAGGCCTTGGCCAGCTCGACCGTCTCAGCGTATTGTGCCGGCGAGTCGAAGGCCCGGCTGGGCAGCTTGGTCAAATCGAACGTGTTCCCAGGCACATTCCAGTAGATGTCGTAGGTGGAGACGAAATCCAGGCACCAGGTCTTCACCCAGCGCTGCCAGCCTGGATTGCTGCTCTCGCCGGGATCGGTGGCATAGCGCGGCGCCAGCGGTTCAATCACGTGGAACACCTGCCAGTTTCTCGTCGTCCACGCCGCAAAAGGAACCAGCGCAAGCAGGATGCAAACCAATCCCTTCCGCACCAGCTTTGCCCGCGGAATCGCGGCCCGATCCAGCCCCATCACCATGGCCGGCGCCAGCGCCACGCCAACCAGCGCACCATCCGGGCGCAGCAGAGCGGCGTAGGTTACTGCAAATGTGAACCACAAAGCCCTCGGCCAGTCAGGGTGATCATGGAAGCGCGACAAGGCCCAAAGCGCGAGAGCAATTACGAACAAAGTCAGCGTCTCGGTGAGCGGAGCGACCGCATACGACGCCGTAAATGGGCATAGCGCCGCCAACCAGAGCGCGCACAACGCAGCTTGCGGCGATGCGATCCGCCGCACAAAATCCGCCAGCAGCAAGCAACCCGCCAACTCCAGAGCGATCTGCGCGTAGGCAACCGCGGTGTAGTTGTCCATGCCGAACAGCCTGAAGCAAAGCGCCACAAACAGCGGATACCCCGGCAGCCGGATCAGCGTTGCGTGCACCGCACCGCTTCCATCCGTCAAAGCAAACCGGCCATGCAAAAGAAGGTTCTTCGCCAGGCTGCCGTAGACGAGCGTATCCCCTGACACCTGGGGAAACGCTCCCAGCATCCAGAGCCGCAATCCCAGGCCCGCGGCAAGCGCCAACACTGCCAATATCCAAGCGCCCGCCTTGCCTTTAGCCACGGCAAGAATTCGGGTATCTAACGCCATGGGCATGAAAGACGGACAAAAGGTCTTTGTAGTCTCGGTATATTCGGCTCCATCTCCCAACCTTTCAGCGCGTACGCGGTCTGAATCATCTCCTCGACCGCGTCCAACCGCTCATGCACGGGCCGGCTCTGCCAGTAGCGATACTCGTCGGCCTTCATCTCGTCGAAGCTCGTGTACTTGCGCAGGATCGTATCCATACTCTCATTGTTTCACCGCAAAACGGCGTGTTCAACGGTTTGTTTTGAGGCTGAATTCCGAGACGCGCATTCCAATTGCCTTCATGGTTTGGCGGAGCGCCTCATGTCCTACCCTTCTTGAGACGAGGTTGCTACGAAGGGTGTTGGAACTTGACAACGCGACCAGGGAAGCCGCCTCACTGAAAGATCGTGACTCCTGCTTGCTCGGCGGCTTTGCGCATTGCCGTGTCGAGAGTGGCAAGGGTCAGGCTTTCCCGGACTGCAAGATCGACATACGCCGCATCGTAAGCCGTAAGCCCATACCGCATCGCTGCCGCCGTTCCATTGCGAACGGCCGTCACGGCGGGGGCGCGTTCCTCCACGTCGATGCTCAAATAGGAAAGGGCCAGCAGAAAGGCGGCCTCATCGGCATAGGTGATTCGCTTGCGCAAATAGGCGACGGCGAGGCCATTGGCAAGCTCACGCGTCCAGAGTTCGGGAACACGCATGCCGTCCTGTTCGACGACAGCCAAAACGGCGTCGGCATAGGGGCTGATTTCATCGGGCAAGGCCCATGCAAGGGCAACAGAAGCATCGACGACCAGAGGCATCAGCGACGTCCGTAGTGCACATAATCGCGTGTTGTCCAGCCTTCGGGATCGGGTTTGACGCGCGCGCGCAATGCACGCATCGCCGTAACCACGCTGCCGGAGAGGACGGAGCGGAAGTCCCTATCGCCCTGAAGCAACCGCAGCGCAACATCCTTCACCAAACGCTCGGTGTCGGTGCCTGCGCTGGTGGCAATCTGCGCAAGTTGCGCTTCCTGCTCGGGTGTGAAATGTACTTCCATGGAGTTCAGAGTACGGGAAAAGCTCGCGCAAGGCAAGGCGGCCCGAATAGGAGTATTGGCGGAGGTGTGTCTCAAGTTCTACCCTTCGTGAGACGCGCGATTCACCGCCCTGGATGTACTACCGATCTACCGTAGACTGTTCCATCGCATCTTGGGCACGTAGAATCAATATGACCAGCCATGCCCGCTAAACAGATATTCTTCGATCCCCAACGCAAGCGATGGAAGCGGCTCCGGCGCATCCTCGATATTGCGGCGGTGCTGTCTACCCTGGTCCTGGCCGGCTTCATCTTCAACGTGCTCCGCTTTCAGCAGTTGCCCGAGCTGCTGCTGCCCGTCCCCAAGCACAACTACAAGGCTCTGCCCGACCGCGACACCATTCTGCGCGGCGCCAAAGGCCAACGCCCGGCTCGCCGAAAGACCGCCCGCAAGCCCTCTGAAATTCCGTTGAACTCGGGCGAAGGATTGCGCGCCGCTTACTACGTTCAGGACGACGCCGCCAGCTACTCCTCATTCAAGGAGCACGTCCACCAGCTCGACTTGCTGCTTCCGCAGTGGCTCCACGCTAACTCTCCGTCGGGAACGCTGATGATGATGAGCGGCGATAACCTCCGCGAGTATCCAGTCGTCGAAGGCGGAACGGTCCACGACCCCGACGACGGAAACAGGATCAAAGAAGTCATTCAAAAAGCCAGGGAAGACACCGAGATATTCCCCCACCTGAACAACTACAACCCGCACAATCAGAGCTGGGATGCAGATTTCGGCGATGTCCTGAAAGACCCGGTGAAGAGCGCGGCGCTGCGCAGCGAGATTGTTCGCTTTTTCACTACATATCCCGTCTATCGCGGCCTCTCGCTCGACTTTGAAAGCCTTCCCGACGACGCCGATCCGGCCTATCTTAGCTTCATCCAGCAGCTCTATGCCGAACTGAACCCTCGCAACCTCCGCCTCTGGGTGAACACCGCCGTTTCCACCACCGACGACGATCTCAAGTTCATCGCCGCGCACTCCGATGGCATCATTCTGATGAACTACGACGAGCACCAGGCGACCAGCGATCCCGGGCCCGTCGCCAGCCAGACTTGGTTCGTCGGCAACCTCACGCGCGTTCTCAAGATTGTCCCTAAACAGAAGATCATCTGCGCCGTCGGCAGCTATGGCTACGACTGGACGATGTCCATCCCCAATCCAAAAAACAAGCGGCATGCAAAACCCAAGGTCCTCAATACTGAAGATCTGTCAGTCTCCGACGCATGGCAGCGCGCCTCCGACGCGGACGCCGATCTCGATCTGAATTACGATGCCCTCAACCCCCACTTCGAGTACATCGACGAGGACAACAACCAGCGCCACATCGTCTGGTTCCTCGACGGCGTCACGCTGCTCAACGAGCTCCGCGCCGCGCGCCAGCTTGGCCTCTCCACCTTCGCTCTCTGGCGTCTCGGCGAAGAAGACAGCTCCTTATGGAATGTCTGGGACAAGCCAAGCGATCCTGGGTCGCTGCAGGCTCTGGAGAAGGTCCAGCCCGGCCACGATGTCGACAACGAGGGTGATGGAGACATCCTGCGTGTCACCGGCCTGCCCCAATCCGGCCAGCGTACGGTTCAGGTCGACACCGACGAGGAAGACCCGCGCAAGAAGCTCATCGTCGATGAGCACATGGATGTCTATCCGCGCACCTACACCATCGAGCAGTATGGGTACCATGCCAACGAGGTTGCGCTCTCATTCGACGACGGACCCGACCCCAAGTGGACGCCGAAGATTCTCGAAATCCTCAAGAGCAAGGGCGTCCATGGAACCTTCATGCTCATCGGCGCAGAGGCCGCTGAAAACGTCAGCTTGATGAAGCGCGTCGTGCGCGAAGGCAACGAGATCGGCAATCACACCTACACTCATCCCGACATCAGCGAAATCTCGCCGCGCCAACTCGACCTCGAGGTCAAGCTCACCGAGCGGCTTTTCGCCAGCAAACTCGGCATCCAGCCGCTCTACTTCCGCCCGCCCTACGACATCGACGAGGAGCCCGATACCGACGACCAGGCGAAGCCCGTCGTTCAGATTCAGAAAGACGGATACACCATCATCGGCAACAAAATCGACACCAGCGACTGGAATGAGAATCCCGTCAAGACTCCTGCCGAGATCACCCAGTCCGTCCTCAACCAGTTGGAGACCATGAAGACCAAGCCGCAGTTTCGCGGCTCCATCATTCTGCTTCACGACGGCGGAGGCAATCGACAGGCCACCGTTAATGCGCTGCCCGTCCTTATCGACGAGCTTCGCAAACGCGGGTACAGCATCGTTCAGGTCTCCGCGCTCATGGGGAAGACCACCGCCGACGTCATGCCGCCGATCACTTGGTGGCAATTCCTCCGCGCGCTGCCTGACTCCATCGCCTTTTCCAGCGCGGCGCTGGTTGTCAAGTTCATCGTCTATGTCTTCTTTCTCGGCGATATCCTGATGAGCGCGCGCCTTGTCCTCGTCGGCCTGTTCGCGATCATCGACCGCCTGCGCAAGCCCTACCGCCAGGCCACGCCCGGCTATTGCCCGCGAGTCGCCGTTCTCATCCCCGCGTATAACGAAGAGACGGTCATCGTTCGAACCATCCGCTCGGTTCTCAACTCCGATTACAAGAACCTTCACGTCATCGTCATCGACGACGGCTCGCTCGACCGCACCGCCGAAGTCGCCCGTGAAGCTTATGCGGCCGAGATAGCCGCGGGACGCGTCCAGGTCTTCTCCAAGCCCAATGAAGGCAAGGCCGCCGCGCTCAACTTCGCCCTCGAGCGTATGACCGAAGATATCTACGTCGGCATCGATGCCGACACGGTGATCGCCGCTGACGCCATCTCCAAGCTAATCCCCCATTTCGAGAACCCGCTCATCGGCGCCATGGCCGGCAACGCCAAGGTCGGCAACCGAGTCAACCTATGGACACGCTGGCAGGCACTCGAATACATCACCAGTCAGAACTTCGAGCGCCGCGCACTCGCCCTCTTCCACGTCGTCACCGTGGTGCCCGGGGCCATCGGCGCATGGCGAACTGCTCCAGTCAAAGCCGCCGGCGGTTATCCTCTCAACACCGTGGCTGAGGACGCCGACCTGACCATGAACCTCCTCGAACGAGGCCTCCGCGTCGATTACGAAGACCGCGCGCTTGCTTATACCGAAGCTCCCATCGGCGTCAAAGGCCTTATGCGCCAGCGCTTCCGCTGGTCCTTCGGCACCCTGCAGGCAGTCTGGAAGCATCGCGCCGCCTTCGTCCGCAACAAGGCCATGGGACTATTCGCCCTGCCCAACATTCTCATCTTCCAGATGTTTCTGCCCCTGGTCTCGCCCTTCATCGACATCATGTTTGTTGCCGGTGTCGTCAACTACTTTGTAGACCGCTATTACCACCCCGAGGCCGCCTCCGCCGAGAGTTTCGAGAAGCTCATCGTTTACTTCCTCGGCTTCCTGCTGATCGACTTCGTCACCTCTTCGATCGCCTTCTCGCTCGAGCGCCGCCACCCCGCCAACAAGGGCGACGGCTGGCTGCTGTTCCACATCTGGCTGCAGCGTTTCGCCTACCGCCAGGTCTTTTCCATCGTCTTGTTCAAGACGCTCAAGCGCGCCATCGACGGCAAGCCTTTCAACTGGGACAAAATCGAGCGCACCGCCAAGATGAGCAAGGTCACCGAAGCTCTCACCGAGACACCGTAGTACGATGGTGGCGAGTCAGTTGAGCCCTTCGATCGCCCGCGGAAACTGGCGCCTCGTATCGGATGTCGATATTGCACCGAGGCCTTGTCGCCAGGCATGCAGCGGCAGTTTCGAAACTGTATGCCGGAATATACGTCGCTTACAACCATGAACTGTCAGGCGCGTCAAACACTTTAAGCCAGCTTTGTGAATCGACAGATTCATCATTTCATGCTCTTATCCGTGAAACCATATCGTGTTCGAGCCGGGTTTGCGACGATCTGTGCGCTCGGGACGCTCATTCTCGCTTGCCATGCGCAGGAGTCACCCGCGACTTACCCGGTACGCGGCGTTGTTCTGAACAGCCTTACCAAGCGCCCGATCGCGCGAGCGCTGGTCGACGGTCAATCCGACGCTGCTCTGACGGACAATGACGGACGTTTCGAGATCAATCTCACAGAAGGCATGACGCAGATCAATGTCCGGCGTCCCGGTTACAACAACTCCACCGGCGCCATGATGATGGCACACCCAGTGAAGGTGGGCCCGGACATGCACGAACTCACGTTTTATCTCACTCCCCAGGCCAGCATTGTCGTTCACGTTGCGGTTTCCGGCGGGGATGCGGCCGACGGAATCCGCTTCATTGCCTATCGCAAGCGAATCAACCAGGGCCACGGAATGTGGGCGATGCAAGGAAGCTACACCACTGACAGCGATGGAAACTTGCGCCTGATGAATCTCGATGCGCCTGCTGCTTACATTCTGTGCAGCACGCCGGCGGAGGAAAGCACGGCTCCTGCGAGATTGGGAAAGACCATTTACGGCTATCCCCCTGTATGTTATCCGGGAGTTACCGATCTTTCGACCGCAAGCCCGCTTCCTGTTTCTCCCGGCCAGCAAGTCGAAGCTGAAATCAATCTCGCGCGGCAGCCGTTCTACCCGGTTTCGATCCTCCTGCCCAATCGCGCGCAAGGGCAGCCGACGGGAGTTACAATCGCCGATCAAAGCTGGGGCGGCATTGGCTTTCCGGCGCGAGTCACTAGTCAGCAAGGAATCGCCGAGGCCAACCTGCCCAACGGACATTACTATGCCGAATCCCGTTCCAATAACGGCAAGACCGTGTCTTATGGCCGCGTCGATTTTCAGGTTACCGGTGGGCCGGTTATGGGCCTGAGCTTGGTGGTGCACCCGCTCAATCCTATCGTGGTTGAAATTCACAGGGACTTCACGGCCAACCAACCGACTAACTCTGGGGGGTTCCGTTACTCGCAATTTGGGGGGCTCGTTAGCTTGGAGAACGATACAAACCCAGGACTCAATCTCAACCTCATTCCCGTGGAATCATCCAGGTTGAGCATGGGTAACTCGCCACTCCGACATCCCGACAGCTCATCCGACAGTAGTCACTTTGAAATGGACAACGTGCTTCCCGGAACCTATCGCGTAGAAACATCCGCCTACACGGGTTATGTAGCTTCGATCGGCAGCGGCGGAGCCGACCTGGCGCGAGAGCCGCTGGTTGTGGGCGCGGGCGGCGCGGTTGCCCCCATTGAAATCACGCTGCGCAACGATAGCGGCTCGATAAGTGGAACCGTCAATCAATCTTCGCCGCCTAACTCTGCGTCCAGCTCCGGCGCGGGCGAAACGAGCATGATCTTTGCTTATGCTGTCCCGCAGTTTCCAACCACTGCGCAAATCGCCATGTCGGTCATCATGGGTTCAGGTCAGATAAACTTTGGCAACCTGGCGCCCGGCACTTATCGCGTGGCCGCATTCGATCGGCCCGAGGAGATCGACGTGGACGACCCGCAGACAATGGCGCGGTTGACCTCGCAGGGCCAGGCCGTCACCGTGGATGCCGGAAGCACTGCATCCGTGCAATTGGACTTGATTCAAACGGTGCAGAATGCAGGGGAAGGACAGACGCCATGAACCGGCTACGGGACCAGTCACGATCCCGAAGCGGCCATGTGGCTGCTCTATCTCTGGTGTTTCTTGCGGCGTGTCTTTGCCAGCCGGTTCTGACGCAATCGCAGACTGGCTCTCAAACGGGTAGTCGCGTTATCGGCGGAGTGCTGTTGAACGCAAAGACCGGCCAACCGATTGAGGAGGCCACGGTAACTTTAGCCGAGACCCATGATCGCAAAACTCTCGACGCAGTCGAGACCGACGCGGAAGGCCGCTTCTCATTCTCCAATCTGCCCGATGGCAGATACGCACTGCGCGCTTCGCATCGCGGCTACATCGCCGGCGCATACCAACAGCACGAGACCGGATCGTTCACCGCGATTGTCACCGGCGACGGGGTCGACACTACCGATCTCAAATTCATGCTTGCGCCGCAATGCGCGCTCTACGGCACCATCAGCGACGATTTCGGCGACCCTGTTTCGACGGCGCGAATCTCTCTCTATCGCGTTGACCCGGTCAGCGACACCGGCAGGATGATGCGCGTGAATTCGGCCAGCACCGACGGGACGGGGTTCTATGAAGTATCCAGGCTGGCGCCGGGAAGTTACTATCTGGCTGTGACGGGAACGCCCTGGTATGCGACGCGCCGCCAGATACGCGACGCGCGGGGCAATCTTGCCGATAACATACCGCGCTCTCCACTCGATGTGGCCTATCCAGTGACTTACTACCCGGATGTTACGGACGCTGGCGCCGCCTCGCCCATTTCTGTAAGTGCCGGCGACCGAGTGCAGGTGAATCTCACGCTTCATCCCGTGCCGGCGGTACACATCGTCGTGCAAGTTCCAAATCCCGGCGCCAACCAAGGGTTCAGCGTGCCGCAGTTGCGCCAGGATATCTTCGGGACCTTCGATTCTGTTCCCATGGCCCGCACCACAATGAGCCCTCGCGATTTCCGCAACCCAAACTCGGAGATGACTGTCGAGATGAACGGTGTTCCGCCAGGCCAATATGACGTTGTGTTCAACGCCGTCAATGGTCAGCCGGCCCGGTCGATGAGCCTCGATGCCTCAGGCGACCGCTTGAAGCTGGATCCTTCCTCGGCCGTGGCGCTTGCGGACCTTTCAGGAAAGGCGGCAATGGCCGGCGGGGACGCGCTGCCCGCGGGTTTGACCCTCTACTTCACCTCGCAGCAAACCGGTGAGCGGCTTACCACGCGTCTAGCACCGGACGGCAGCTTCCACATGCAGTCCGTGCATCCCGGCGCCTATGAGGTGAGCGCAAGCGCGGCGGGTTTCTCGATGGCAGTTACACACCTTACTGCGACCGGCGCCACGGTCGACCGCCGGCTATTGAAAGTTGGCAGCGAGCCAGTGACCGTGACTGCACAGCTGGCGGAGTCGATTGCTACTGTAAGTGGATTCGCGAAGCTGGATGGAAGACCGGTAGCCGGCGTCATGCTGGTGCTGGCGCCGGCCAACCCAAAACCCGGCGCGGAAGACTCACGGATCAACCAGAGCGACTCCGTTGGAAGCTTCGAGTTTCAACATGTGATAGCGGGAACTTACATGGTGGTGGCGATTCAGGATGGATGGTCGCTGGATTGGGGCCGGCGCGAGACGATGGCACGCTATCTGGCGAAGGGGCAAAGCGTCATCGTTCCGCCGCACACGAAGGAGATCAATCTCAAGGAGCCCGTTGAAGTTCAGCCCAAATGAGCGGAATCAAGACCGCCTGCCGCAAAATCGATGCGGCCGCACGGAAGCTTCAAGGGTAGAGGCACTCGCCAACCCGTCCCATATAGACCGTTGGTGGGATAGTCGCGCCAGCGCTCGAATGTTATGCTGCGGGCCAAATGACCTACGCGGTTCACGGTTTCCGGTCGGGATTCCTTGAAATGGCACGGCTCCACGGCGATCTGCTTGCGCGCAAGGCCGCTCTGCGGTCTCTGCCGGTTCTTGAGCGAGTCGTGCGCGGGTACGCGGTGAGGCCGGACGGCTTCTTCTATCTGGAACGGAGGTTCGGAAAGGGCTTCCAGAATTTTGTGCTCCTGGATGACGTTGCAATAGAGGCATGTCAAGCGTTCGAGATTCCATGCGGCGAGCGTGTAGGCGAGATTGAACTCGCCGAAATGGGCAGCCTTGCAATCAGGTTGTTCGCGTGGGAGTACTGGACCGAACCCGCCACACGATTCGATCGGACGCCGCCCCAGGAAGAGCTGTTCGTCTAATCGGCGACTACTGCGTTGGCGACCATTCGCCGCTTTCAAAGCCCGGTTGATGCAACCTGTTCTAGCTCTCCCAAAGGCGTTCGAGGGGCTTCTCGGCGGGTTGCGGCGATGGATGGAAAAGATTATTTGAGATTGCACTTGACAAGCGAGTAACACTTGTTTACTCTATGCCTGTAGTAAAAAGGCCTATGACAAACAGCTCACCTCGCGATTTGTTTCCCGGCGCTCTCGAGATGATGATTCTCGAGTCGCTGCGCCGCCAGCCTGCGCATGGATATGCACTGGTCCAGCAAATCCAGCAGCGCTCCAACAATCTACTTCAAGTGGAAGAAGGTTCGCTCTATCCCGCTCTGCAGCGCCTGCTCAAGGCAAAGCTGGTCAAGGCCTCATGGGGCGTCTCGTCAACCAATCGGCGGGTGAGAACGTACCAGATAACGGCTTCAGGTCTTCACCATCTGGAGCAGCAGATATCAAGCTTCGAGCGCATGTTCGCAGGCATTACGCTGGTCCTCAATCCGGGCAATTCCCCAGCCAGCTAGGAGGAACTTCGAATGAACTGGATACCGGGCATCTTTCGCCGCGGCAAACTCTACAGCGATCTCGCCGAAGAGATGCGGCTGCACATTGAAGAGCGCGTAGAGCAGTTGAAAAGCGAGGGCTTGAGCGCGGAGGAAGCCCAGCGGCAGGCCAGGATTCGATTCGGCAACCGGACGGTTGTCGAGGAGCGCAGCCGCGAAGTGTGGCAGTGGCCCACGCTGGAATCGGTCTGGGCCGATGTGCGATTTGCGCTGCGCGGACTGCGCAAGTCTCCCGGCTTCACCATCGCCGCTGTATTGACGCTGGCGCTGGCCATCGGGGCCAACGCAGTCGTCTTCGGCGTGTTGAACGCGCTCATCCTGCGTCCGCTGAATGTGCCTCAGGCAGTGAGCCTTTTCGTCATCCAACATGGCAGCGGCGTCGGGTCCCACTCCTATCCCGATTACCTCGATCTTCGCCAGCGCAATCGCAGCTTCGACGATGTGGCTGTTTTTGCTATCTCTCAGTCAGGGCTCGATACGGGCAACGATCCATCCAATGTCTGGGAATACGAAACCAGCGGAAACTACTTCGACGTATTGCGCATTCAGCCTTATATTGGCCGTTTCTTCCACGCTTCCGACGAGCATGGCCCAAACAGCGCGCCCTATGTCGTGCTCTCCTACGCATATTGGCACACCCATTTTCAGGATGATCGCACCGTGGTGGGCCGCGCTGTCAAGCTCAACAGGCATCCATTCACCATCCTTGGCGTGGCGCCTTCAGGGTTCCAGGGGACCGTCTTGTTTTTCGCTTCGGATGTCTTCGTGCCCATCGTGAACCATGAGCAGTTATCCGGCGACAAGACGATGTTGGACGCGCGCCGGACCCGTTGGATATTTGAGATGGTGGGACGTCTGAAGCCGGGAGTCACTCCGGCGCAGGCCACCGCCGACTTGAACTCCGTGAATTCGTATCTGAAAAAAAGCTATCCCAAAGATGAAAGCAATGATCCTTATACGCTGGCGCGGCCTGGTCTTCATGGCGACTATTTGAACGGGCCCACTCGGGCTTTTCTCACCGGGTTGATGCTTCTCTCGGGTTTGATACTGTTGGCGGCCTGTGCCAACCTGGGCAGCTTGTTTGCGGCGCGGGCCGCCGACCGTTCTCGCGAAGTGGCCTTGCGCCTGGCTCTTGGTTCGAGCCGCAATCGCATTTTGCGCCAGTTGTTCACCGAATCCGTGCTGCTTTCGCTCGCTGGAGGCGTAGCGGGACTGGTGGCGAGCATTCTGCTTTTGCGCCGGTTGAGCGTGTGGCAGCCATTTCCGCGATTCCCCCTCCATGTGCCGGTAAGTCCGGATGCTAACGTTTATTTGGTAGCTTTGGTCTTGGCGTTGGCGAGTGGAGTTCTATTCGGAATTGTTCCCGTGCGCCAGATTCTCCGGGCCAATCCGTACGAGATCGTGAAAGCGGGATCGACAAGCGCGTTCGGCCGCCGAATTACCGTGCGAGATGCGTTGCTCGTCGTCCAAATTGCGATCTGTGCCGTGCTGGTCACTTCGTCGATGGTTGCTGTCCGTGGACTCATGCGCTCCATGCAAAGCAACCTCGGTTTTGAGCCGCGGAACTCGATGTTAGTGGATACCGATCTAACGACAGCAGGCTACACCGGCGAAAGAGTACCCGCAATGCAACGGCGCATGATCGATGCCATGCAAGCGATTCCTGGCGTAGATTCCGTAGGATCGGTGAATTATCCGCCGTTAGAACCTCCCGGTACTTGGCAAGGGACCGTCTATGCCGACACAACCACGGATCTGAGCCCAACGAATGCCGCAGCCGACCCAAATATGTTCAACATATCTCCAGACTACTTCCGCGCATCCGGGACATCCTTATTGGCGGGCAGAGCCTTCACATGGCATGACGACGCAAACGCTCCGCGCGTAGCCGTGGTGAACCGGGAGTTCGCAAGCAAGATACTGGGCTCCGTGCCGGACGCTATCGGCCGGTATTTCAAGCTGCGGGACGGAACGCGCGTGCAAGTGGTGGGTCTGGTCGAAGACGGAAAATACGCGAACCTCACCGAAAGCCAGAAGCCCGCGATGTTCTTCCCCCTGCTGCAGTCGCCGGCTAGTTGGACATGGCTGGTGGTGCGCTCGAGCCGCGACCCGCAGGAGCTTGCCGCGGCCATGAGAAGTGTGCTCCGGGACATCGACCCTGTGATGGTTCTGGAGATTCGCCCGTGGAACACAGAACTGGGCGGAGCCTTGTTCCCCTCGCGCATGGCGACTGTGTCGCTGGGTGTGCTGGGCATGATGGGCGCGATGCTTTCGATCACCGGAATCTTCGGAATGGCTGCGTACTCGGTAAGCAAGCGGCTGCGCGAGCTGGGCATTCGCGTCGCGCTCGGTGCGCGGCGAGGAGAATTGCTGCAAGCTGCTCTGGGGCGCGCATTCAGGCTGCTGGCAATTGGCTCGACGGCGGGATTGCTGCTTGGAATTTTGGCCAGCCGGGTGCTCGCGCATATCGTGTATCAGGCCACGCCGCGCGATCCGCTGGTATTGGCGGGGGTGGTGATGGCGATGGCTCTGCTGGGGCTGGTGGCTACTTGGATTCCGGCGCGGCGGGCGCTGTCGGTGAACCCGATGGTGTTGCTGCGCGAGGAGTGAGGCGGGAGCTGGGCGGACCTTCAGTTTGATAGATCGAATGAACTAAACTGAATGAGTCATGGAATCCGTAACTATCCTCAATGAAATTCAGCCGCGCGTGCCTCAGGGCGGCTTCGCGAACGAGCCGTTTATCGATTTCAAAGCGCCTGAAAATGTGGCCAAGATGCAGGCTGCGCTCGAACTAGTGTCGAGCCGGCTGGGACGCGAGTATGACCTCGTCATTGGTGGGCGGCGTCTGAAGACCGAAGGCAAGATTCGATCGCTGAATCCGGCGCGCCCGGCTCAGATCGTCGGAGTCCATCAGAAGGCCGGGGCTGAGCATGTGGAAGAGGCCATGGCAGCGGCTCTTCGGGCCTTCGAGACCTGGTCGAGGACGGCGACGGAGACGAGAGTTTCGCTGATCCTGGCAGCGGCGCGAATCATTCGCGAGAGGAAGTTCGAGTTTTGCGCGTGGCTCACTTATGAGGTTGGCAAGAATTGGGCGGAAGCCGATGCGGATGTGGGAGAGACCATCGACTTCCTGGAGTTTTACGCGCGCGAGGCGGTGCGCCTGGCTGCGGCGACAACGCCGATTCAATACCCAGGGGAACGCAACGAGCTACTGTATATTCCGCTCGGCGTGGGCGCGGTTATTCCGCCATGGAACTTCCCATTCGCCATCATGGCGGGCATGACGGCGGCGGCTATCGTTACCGGCAACACGGTGATTCTAAAGCCCTCGAGCGACGCACCGACGATTGCCGCAAAGTTCATGGAAGTGCTGGAAGAGGCGGGCCTTCCGGCCGGGGTGGTCAACTTCTGCCCAGGGTCTGGAGCCTCGTTTGGCAACGCTATCGTCGAGCATCCCAAGACGCGATTCATCAGCTTCACGGGTTCGAAGGCGGTTGGGTTGGAGATTCACGAAAGGGCCGCGCGAACCAAGCCCGGTCAGTTCTGGATCAAGCGCACGGTGCTGGAGATGGGCGGAAAGGATTCGATCCTGGTCTCGGCCGATGCCGATCTTGACGCGGCAGTAGAGGGTGTGACGGCTTCCGCTTTCGGATTCAGCGGGCAAAAGTGCTCCGCCTGTTCGCGTGCAATTATCGAAGCGCCGATCTACGAGGAGTTCATCAAACGGCTCAAAGAACGTGTCGCGCGGTTGACGGTGGGCGATCCGGTAACCAATCACAACCTGGGCCCGGTGATAAACGAAAGTGCGCTCAAGTCGATGCTGGCCTACATTGAGACGGGCAAGCGGGAAGGCCGCCTGATTGCCGGCGGGCATGCCGTCGAGACCGCGGAAGGCGGCTACTTTGTTGAGCCTACGGTGTTTGCGGACATTGCTCCTGATGCCGCTCTCGCTCAGCAGGAGATCTTCGGACCCATTCTGGCGTTGATCAAGGTGGACGATTTCGACGACGGTCTGAGGGTAGCGAACAACACCGAGTACGGCCTGACCGGCTCCGTGTACACGGCGGACCGGGAGAAATTGAACCGCGCCAGGGTTGAGTTTCACGTGGGCAATCTCTACTTCAATCGCAAGTGTACGGGCGCAATGGTGGGCGCGCACCCGTTTGGCGGGTTCAATATGAGCGGGACGGACTCGAAGGCGGGCGGGCCGGATTATCTGCTCTTGTTCACGCAGGCCAAGAGCGTGGCTGAAGCACCCAGGGCAGGCTCCGCCAGAAAATAGCAAAATGCAGGTCCTTCGACTCCGCTGTAGAGCGCTTCGCTCAGGATGACCGCCTCTTTTGGGGTTCGGGCAGGCATCCTTGGCGTCTTTTGCGATGTGCGGGCCTGGAGACCCGCACGACAGCCGACCTGGAGGTCGGCGCTACTTATTTGCAGCGAGTCTGGACGATCCGGTTGCTTTATGCCACCGCGGACGGAACTGCGGCGGCCAGTGCTTCAGCTTCGAGCCGGCTGCCTACTTCGGCGGCGGCTTGGGCTAGAACGCGGTGGTGGATGGTGAACAGAGCCAGTTCGAGCCGGTCGCTGACGCCGGTTTTGTCGTAGATGGAGCGCAAGTAATTCTTGATCACCTGCTCGGTGGTCTTTAGGCGCATGGCGATCTCGCGGTTCTTGCATCCCTGAACGATCAGCGCCACAATTCGCATCTCTTTGGGCGTAAGGCGGTCGCGGACGCGTGTGCCCACCATATCCTCTTCGGGAGAATCGGGCTGCATGAGCTTGGGCGGAATCCAGGTATCCCCGTCGGCTACGCGGCGAACACATTCCACCAACGATGTACCGGTGACGTTGCGAAAAACCACGCCACGAAAACCCTGCTGCAAATAGGTTGCGGCCACTTCGTTGTTCTCGGCGATGACGATGCCGCGGCTATTTGCCTGCTCAAGGAGGACGCGGAGGCGGGTGAGTTCGGGCCGCAACGAGGCGGCAAACAGAACAATCGAGCCGGGGAAGGTGGTGATGGCATGGTACATGCGTTCCAGATCGGTGCATTGTGCAATGATGCGCAGCTCTTCGTTCATGGCCAGCACCTTGGCGGTGCCTGCACGGAAAATCGCCTGCGAATCGGCCAGGATGATCTTGTTCATGATGTGCGCCTCATTTGCCTTCTTCCCCCAATTTCACTTCCCGCGAGCCGATTGTATTGCCGGACCCCGTCAACACAGTTTCGACCGCCGGGCATCTTTCCCTGCCACTGGCCGCATCATCGGCAAAACTGCGCAAACTCTTGCACGTGTCTCGATTTGCTACAACAAAGATCGGAGTAGATGTCTTTCGTAACTGGCATCTGCTGAAAAACAGCTACACTCTGGTAACTATCCTTAAGAAAAGATTACAGCGGTCCGACCCTACGGGTCACGAAAATTCTTGCTCAAAAGCCCAATTCCGCATGTCTCTTTTGGGGTATGGAGGCCCTAAACTGGGTGATATGGCGAGGCCCATTCTGCTGGCAGTAGACGACGATGTAAGCGTTCTGGAGGCGGTGGTGCAGGACCTGCGCCGGCAGTACGGCGCCACCTACCGCGTTATGCGCGCAGCCAGCGGCCAGGCTGCACTTGACACGCTGGAGCAGCTGAATGCGCGGCAGGAGCCGGTGGCGCTGATGCTGAGCGATCAGCGCATGCCGGGCATGACTGGAGTGGAGTTTCTGGTCCGGTCGCGGGAGATTTATCCCGACGCGCGGCGCGTGCTGCTGACGGCTTACGCCGACACCGAGGCCGCCATACGCGCCATCAACACGGCCCGCATCCACTACTACCTGAACAAGCCCTGGGACCCGCCGGAAGAGAAGTTGTATCCGGTGCTGAACGACCTGCTGGACGATTGGAAGGCCGGGTATCAGCCGCCGTTTGAGGGGCTGCGCGTTATCGGACACCGCTGGTCGCTGAAGGACCACAGCGTGCGCAGCTTTCTTTCGCGCAACCAGGTGCCGTATCGCTGGCTCGACATTGCCGCCGGCGAGGACGCGCTGAAGCTTCTGAAGGAGCGGCAGCTAAGTCCAGACCAACTGCCGGTGGTGCTTTTCGGCGACGGCACGTGGGTGGTCGATCCGGATGTGGAGACGCTGGCTGGACGGGTGGGTCTTAGCACCCAGGCTACGCAGGAGTTTTACGACATGCTGGTAGTGGGCGCGGGTCCGGCAGGGTTGGCGGCCGCTGTTTATGGCGCCAGCGAAGGACTGCGAACGCTGGTGATCGAGCCGGAAGCGCCGGGCGGACAGGCCGGGTCGACTTCAAGAATCGAAAACTACCTGGGTTTTCCGTCGGGCATTACCGGAGCCGATTTGGGACGCCGCGCGCATGCTCAGGCATCGCGATTTGGCGCCGAATTCCTCACCCAGCGGGTCACGAGTCTGCGCGTCGAAGGGCAGTACCGGATCCTGCAACTGGCGGATGGGCGAGAGGTGTCAAGTCACGCGGTGCTGCTGGCGACGGGCGTGCACTACCGCAAATTGGACATTCCCGGCGCGGAGCGCTTGACCGGGCGCGGCATCTACTACGGTGCGGCGCTGGTGGAGGCGGCGGCGTGCAAGGACGAGGAGGTTTTTGTGGTGGGCGGCGCCAATTCCGCCGGACAGGCCGCGCTGCACTTCGCCCGATACGCCTGCAAGGTGACGATGCTGGTTCGCGGGCCCGGACTTTCGGCCACCATGTCGAAATACTTGATCGATGAGATTGAGCGCACATCCAATATTGTATTGGAGACGAAGACACAGGTGCTGGAGGCGATGGGCGAGGAACACCTGGAGAGTCTTCGCTTGATTGGGCCGCAGGGGGAAACGGTGGTGCCGGCTGGGTCGTTGTTCGTTTTTATTGGAGCAGCGCCGGGGACCGGCTGGCTGCCGCCCTGCATTCTGCGCGACGAGAAAGGTTTTGTGCTGGCTGGGCCTGATTTGAAGACGGATGGCAAGCTTGCCGGCATTTGGAAAGAGCCGCGCGAACCGTTTTTGCTGGAGTCCAGCGTGCCGGGGATTTTTGTGGCAGGCGATGTTCGCTACGGTTCAGTGAAGCGCGTGGCGTCGGCGGTGGGCGAGGGCTCGATCGCGGTGCAGTTTGTGCACCAGTATTTGGCGGGATTCTAGTGCGGGATATGAGCGTGGAGATGGGCGAGGGCGCAAAACCGATGGAGGTCGAAACCATTCACCTGGCGGAGGTCGCCGATGCTTTGCGCCAGACTCGCCCCTTTGCTGAAACTGACGTGCGGTTGCTGAGCAGCGTGCACGGGGTTGAACGCGTTAAGGTAAGGGCCGGAAGCGTGCTGTCGGAGCCGGGGCAGCCGCTTTGCTGTTACTGGTTGGTGCTCGACGGCGAAATCCGCACCGAGCGGCCCGAGCAGGACGGTTCGCGCACCGTAATGGGAATTGCGACTACCGGCGAGGGCTATGGCGAGGCGCCCCTGCTGATGGGAAAGACCGAGGCGTCTTTCTTCTTGCTAGCGACACGAGACTCGCTGCTGCTGCGCTTCACAGAACAGGAGTTTTGGACGTTGATGGCCTGCTGCCCGGCGCTGCGCAAGGTGGTGCTGGCCAATATGGCGCAGCGGCTGCAGGCCTACCAAGTGGAGGCATTGCATCGCGAGAAACTGGTTTCGCTGGGTACGCTTGCAGCGGGGCTGATGCATGAGCTGCACAACCCAGGTTCGGCAGCCAAGCGCGCCACCGCACAACTGCGTGAAAACCTGCTGCGCCTGCAGCGGTTGAGCCTGCGCTTCAGCGACCAGCCTAAGAACCGTGTCCAGCTCGATTGCATGCGCGCTCTGCTGGAGAAGACGATGGGCGGTTGCCACGCTCCGGCGATGAGCACGCTGGAGCAGTCGGACGTGGAAGAGGCGATGGCTGAATGGCTGCAATCGGCCGGAGTAGAAAACGCATTTACGATTGCGCCGGCGCTGGTGGCCATTGGCCTGGAGCAGGAGGAGCTTGCCTGCTCGAGGGATGCGTTTGAGGCCGACACCTTTTCCGACGCCATCAACTGGCTGGAGGCGCTGGTGTCAAGCGTCAGTCTGGTATGCACCATCGAGGAGAGCATTACGCGGGTCTCGGATCTGGTGATGGCGGTGAAGAAGTTCGCCTACGACGAGCGCACCCAGGCCCGAGAGTTGGATGTGCATGACAGCCTGCAGAGTACGCTCACCATCCTGGGGCACAAGCTGCGTCTCAAGAAGATCACTGTCGAGAAGCGATTCGCGGCGTCGCCGTCGGTCATACAATCGCGGGGTTCATCGCTCAGCCAGGTCTGGACCAACCTCATCGACAACGCAGTGGACGCCTCCCCGGAAGGCGCACTGATTGAAATTGCGACATGGAATGAAGAAGGTACTGAGGCGGGCGCAGAAGCCGAGGCCAAGCCGGCGCGGCTTGCCGTAAGAATCACGGATCACGGCGCGGGAATCCCGTCCGAGGTGCTGCCCCAGATCTTCCAGGCGTTTTTTACGACCAAGCCGCAGGGCACGGGCACCGGCCTGGGCCTGGAGATTGTCCACCGCATCGTGACGCAGAAGTTCAGTGGAACCATCGATGTGGAGTCGAAGCCGGGGTTTACCCGGTTTGTCGTGCGCCTGCCGCTGGACGCCGCCGCCCAGGCCGCGAACGAGGTTCCTCGCGCTCATTAGGGCCGGTCTTCAACCCGCGACTGCCTCCGAGTCAACCGCACAATCGAGCTGATCTTCGACGCGCTTTAGACGCGCGGCCGCCGGCGGCCGGACCGGCGCGTCTTAGCGAATTCAAATCCACTTTCCCACACAGCGCCACGATAATGCTGCTCCACATCGAGCCGATGAGGAACTTGGAGGCTTGGATGTCGGAACGCTCGGAACTTCTTGAGGCCACGATGGACTGTCATCCCGAGGGGGTTGCCCTCATGGGTAAGCTGTGCACCGTGGTTTTGTGGAACCCGGCCGCGGAGGCGATTACGGGATTTCGGGCACTGGATCTTCTTGGACGCCCGGCGCCCGAGGAACTGAGACCGCTTTTGAATTGGTCCGGCGGGCCGATGGGAAGTGAATCGCGTCCGGAGCAGGCAACCGGATGCCTATTTCACACGCGTCATAAGCTGGGCCATGCGCTTAGCGTGTTTTCACGGATGATGGTGCTGCGCGACGAGATGGGTTCACGCATTGGCACGGCGTTCATCTTTCATCCCGCGGAGAGCCTGGATGCGCTGCCCCAAGGGGAGCGCACGGAAGGCGCGAGCGCGGGGACAAACCAAGCGGATTTTGAGGATCGGCTGAGCGTGCTGTTCGACGACTTTTTGCACGGCGGCCTGCCCTTCGGCGTACTCTGGATCACCGTGGATCAAGCCCACGACCTGCGCAAGACCCACGGCGCAGGCGCGTGCGAGTCGATGCTTGAAAAGGTGGGGCGGGCCTTGGCGCATGGACTGCGGCCGGGCGAGGAGATGGTGCGCTGGGGCGACGACGAGTTTCTGGTTCTGTCGCACGAACGGACGGCGGAGATGCTTGCGGCTCACGCACAGACTCTGGCAGGGCTGGCCAGGACAGCGGACTTTCGCTGGTGGGGCGACAGGACAGAGCTCACCGTTAGCATCGGCGCGGCCCAGGCAGATATCGACGGAACTCTGATTGGCCTGCTGGAAAGAGCGAAGGCCGCGATGTTCACGAGCTTTCACGCGGGCGGAAACCGCATTAAAGCGGCGCCGGGGGAGAATTCATGCTTGCCATCATAGGCATTGTCCTGGTTTTTGCGGCGGTCATCGGCGGTTTCCTGATGGAAAAGGGACACATGCTGGTTCTCCTTCAGCCTGCCGAGCTGCTTATTATCGCGGGCGCGGCTTCCGGGACGCTTCTGGTGGCAAATCCAGTGCACATCATCAAAGGAATCGCGGCCGGTTTGATGGGAGTGCTGAAAGGCTCGCCGTTCGGCAAGCCGCGTTATCTAAGCACTCTGAAGATGATGTACCAGTTCCTGAACAAGGTGCGCAAAGAAGGATTGCTGAGCGTGGAGATGGACGTTGAGAAACCCAGCGAAAGCTCGATTTTCAAAAACTATCCGGAGTTTCTCGGCGACCACCACGCCCGCGACTTTGTGTGCGATACGCTGCGCACGGCCATCACCGGAGGCGTGGAGCCGTTCGACATGGACCAGATGATGGAACTGGACATGGAGGTGCATCATAACGCGTCGATGCAACCTGTGAACGCGCTGACCACGGTGGCGGATGCGCTACCGGGGCTGGGCATTGTGGCCGCGGTGTTGGGCGTGGTGATTACCATGGGCTCGTTGGGCGGACCGCCGGAGGAGATCGGCGAAAAGGTCGCGGCTGCGCTGGTTGGCACATTCCTGGGCATTCTGCTTTGCTACGGTGTGGCCGGTCCTCTGAGCTCGAACATGAGCAAGACCGCGGACGATCACAATGATTATCTGCATGTGCTTCGGGTGCTGATTCTCTCGTTTCTGAAGGGAGCGGCGCCCATGATCGCGATCGAAATGGGACGGCGGGCGATTCCCGCGCACGTGCGGCCCAGCTTCGACGAAATGGAAAAGAACTGCAAGGGGGGGCCGGTCGGAATTGAAGCCGCCGCAGCTTAAAAACAGCGGCACGTCCCGATTGACCACCCCCAGAAGGAAGACCGATCGTCATGGCAGCCAAGACTCAACCGATCATCGTCATCAAGAAAAAAAGTGGCCACGGCGGCCACCACGGCGGCGCATGGAAGGTTGCCTACGCCGACTTTGTGACGGCCATGATGTCGCTGTTCATCGTGCTCTGGCTCATGGGTTCGAGTTCCAAGATCAAGCAGGCCGTCGCCGGCTACTTCAACGATCCCAAGGGAGTTGCGGCGCTGCTTGGAACCGCGATGTCGGGCACCGGCGAAAGCATTCAGAAGGTAAGCACCGATGATTTGCAAAAGCTGAAAGACAAACTCGAACAGGAGATCAAGGCAAGAAAAGACTTGGAGAAGCTCTCAAAGCAGATTGAGATCACGATTACGCCCGAGGGTCTGCGCATTGAGCTGATCGAGGGCAAGAATGGAACGTTCTATGAACTTGGCAGCCCCAAGCTGAGCCCAAGCGGACAGGAACTGCTGGCGCTGCTGGGTACGGAGTTGAAGACGCTGCCCAATTCGCTGCTGATCGAAGGCCACACCGACTCAACACCTTATTCAGCTGACAACAGTTACAGTAACTGGGATCTTTCGGCGGATCGCGCCAACTCGGCAAGGCGTTTGCTGCAACAGGACGGCGTCCGCACCAACCAGGTAACTCAGGTGCGCGGTTACGCCGATCAAATGCTGCGCGTAAAGAACAATCCGACCGACCCCTCCAATCGCAGGATTTCGATCTTGGTGAAGAACGACAGCGATTCGGTGCCGACTCTTTCCGCAGAGAAGATTGTGGATGGGAGCACACCATTGCCAGGGGCTCAAAAGCAGGCTGCTCCGGCAGGGGACAAAGCCAAGCCGCAGGCCGCCCAGCCCATGAACGCAGCTGGCGCTAAACCGGCGGCTCCGGCTGCGGTTCAGGCACCGGCTCCGCCAAAATCCGCGGCTCAAACTGCAATGAAACCCTCACCTGCAACTCCGGCAGCCAAGCCCGGCTTGCTGGACCGGCTCAAGAGCTTGTGGCCAGGCAAGAAGAAGTAACAACCGGACAGGCGAGGCCCTGATCCCCGATCCCTGACCCCTCGAATGGTGTACTCTGGTTTGCGTGTTGGAAAGCGTTTACTGAGAGGTACCGTTCTTATGACGATCGTTGCCGGGGTTGACTTCGGCACACTCAGCGTTCGCGTCACCCTGGTTGACAGCGAGAAGGGCCCGATCGGAACCGCATCGGCCTCTTATCCGCTGCACCGGCGGCGCGACGACCCGAATTTTGCAACGCAGTCGCATGCCGACCAGATGGCAGCGCTGGCTGCTGCAACCCGCGACGCGCTTCAGACCGCCGGCATCGAGGGAGGCGCCGTTGCGGCCATTGCGCTCGATACTACCGGCTCGAGCGTGATTCCCTTGGCCGAGGGACTTGTCCCGCTGGACGAGTATTACCTGTGGTGCGATCATCGTGCGTTTGCCGAAGCGGAAGAGATCACCAGCAAGGCGCACGCGCTGGGGTTTGAAGGCATCGACTGGTGCGGCGGCGTTTATTCGCACGAATGGGGATTTGCCAAGCTGCTGCACTGGCTGCGCCACAACCCAGAGAAGCGTGCACGCATTGTGACCGCTCTCGAACATTGCGACATGGTGGCGGCTACGCTGTGCGGGATCAAGACTGTAGCCGAGCTGAAGCGCAGCGTCTGCGCCATGGGCCACAAGTGGATGTGGAATCCGAAGTGGGGCGGGCTGCCGCCGGAGGAGTTTCTGGTAGCCGTCGATCCGCTGTTCGCGGGGGTTCGCGCCAAACTTGGCGGCGAATACCTGACCAGCAATCATCTGGCCGGCCATCTCTCAACTGAATGGGCTGAGGCGCTGGGTTTGCGCGCCGGAATTCCTATTCCCGTGGGTGCTTTCGACGCGCATTGGGACGCGATCGGCTCCAACATCCGCGAGGGCGACGTGGTGAATGTGGTGGGCACGTCCACCTGCATTATGGCCATGTCCCGGGAGGCGCAACTGGTTCCCGGGGTTTGCGGCGTGGTGCCGGGCAGCATACATCCGGGCTATATCGGCATCGAGGCCGGCCTCTCGGCTACAGGAGACATCTTCGAGGCCATAGCGCGCCGCGCCAACACAACTGTGGCCGATCTGTCTGAAGGTTTGGAGAGCTACAAAGCAGGACAGACGGGCCTGTTGCGACTGAGCTGGGACAACGGTGACCGCACTGTGCTGGTTAATCCGGAACTGGGCGGCGTGACGCTGGGGTGGAACCTGGTTCACACGGCGCAGGATGAGCTGTTCGCGGCCATCGAGGGCACCGCTTTCCATACGCGGATCATTCTGGAGCGCATGGCTGAACACAATGTGAAAATCGACCGCGTGATCAATGCGGGCGGCATTCCGCAGAAGAGCGAAGTGCTGAACCAGGTCTACGCCAACGTGCTCAACAAGCCGGTGCTGGTGCCGGCCGGGATTCCGACCAGCCTGGGCTCGGGGATATTTGCACTGCTCGCGGCGGGCGCTTACAAGACCATCGAAGAAGCTCAGGACGCTGTTTGCCTGCCGCTGCGCACGGTCGAGCCGGATGCCAAGGCTGCTGCGGTTTACGAAGAGCTGTACCGGCTCTATCGCGATGTGTATTTTGCGCTGGGCAGGCGCGATGCCAATCCAGTAGCTCTGGGCGCTGTATTGCCGGAGCTAAGAAAGATTGCGGCCTCGGTGCGGAAGACGGATTGAAGTTTGCGCCAGGCTGTCGAGGAGTTCTGTTGCTTCCCCGTTCCCTTATTGCTGTTGCTGCTGCATCTGCTGCAGGTCCATGAAGGGAATGGTGAGCGGCTCCGGTGGCTGCTGGGCGCGCTCGACCAGTACGCTCCAATCTTCAGGGATGGGCAGTTGGCGATCGAGAGCGGGGGGCTGTTCGCCGGCCTCTACATGCACGGCCACGTATAGCTCGCTGTCGGTTTTTCCGCGAAAGATGCCATGCGTGGGAGGCACGTCGGCGTAATCGCGGCCCACGGCGGTGCGGATGTGGCGATGATGGGTAATGAGGTTGTTGGTGGGGTCGAATCCTACCCAGCCTAGATGAGGAATGAGCGCGTCGACCCAGGCATGAGTGGCGTCGGGAGTCGAGCGGTCGTGGTCTTCGCGGCTGCGGTAGAGATAGCCGGAGACATAGCGCGCGGGAATGCGCACGTGACGCAACAGCGCGATCATGGTGTGGGCAAAGTCCTGGCAGACGCCCTCGCCGCTGACGATGGCCTGGTCGATGGGCGAGTCGACGCGGGTGGAGCGGGGCACATAGCGGAAGTAGTCGAAGAGGCGCTGGTTGAGTTCCTGCACCAGCATCAGCGGATCGTCGCGGCGGGTAACGCCCATCTGGGTCGCGAGCAGCTTGACCGCCGGGGTCTCCGTGCAGAATGTGCTGGGCAGCAGCATCTCCCAGTAATCGCCGGATTCGATCATGTCGTCGAGCGCCTCCCAGGCATCGGGGGACAGAAACGCTGGAACATCGGGAAGCACCTGCTGCTCGACCACCGACTCGGCAACGATGACGAGCTGGTTGTGCTCATTGGGAATGTCGAAGTGCTGCACGTTGTTGCCCAAGTGGTCGCGATAGGTGAAGACGCGGCAACGCGGGCTTACTGAAAGCGAAAAGTTGAGGCAGTGCTGGTTGGAGTCCGACCGCGGGTGCATGCGCGTCTCCATGATGCTCTCGCTGATAGGGTGCGAGTAGCGGAAACGCGTAAGATGGCGGATGGAATAAAAGTTCATGGTTGCTTCCGGTCCCTCAGGGGCTAAAGCCCCCGTTTTCTTTTGATGCTCTTGCGGCACGACTAAAGTCGTGCCCTTTCAAAACGTCGACTTATTCAGCTTGCGTTAAGACCAAAGTCGTGCCCTTTCAAATCGTCGACTTATTCAATGTTTCCATCGTAACTTGGTGATTAGATGGCCAGCGCGGACTGGATGGAGTAGTGCACGTAATAGCGGTAGATGAGCTCGTGAATGCGCATGCACTGCTCCCGAATCGTATGCAGGAATGCGCCGGCATCTCCGGCCAGAATTTCGCCGATGGTGGTGTAGCCAAGCATGGCGTGCAGGCGGCCGATGCCCGACGACAATTCTTCCGGAGGCCGGCGGCCGCCGCCGCGAGAGATGGATTCGATGGCGTCGCGAATTCCGTCGACGCAGTAGCGGATGGCGTGGGGAAAATCGCGGTTCAGGAGCAGAAACTCGAGGATGCGATCGGGAGACATATCGGCGGTATACACCTGGCAATACGCCTCGAACGAAGTGCAGCAACGCAAGAGGCCAACCAGTTCAAGGTATTGATAGCCGGAGGTGTCCTCCTCGCGAACCTGGAATAGGTCGGGCTGATAGACCTCAAGCAGCGTCGCGGTGGCGTAGGAGCGTTCAAGATAGCGCCCCAGGCGAATGAACTGCCAGCCCTGGCCATGAATCATGGTGGTGTCGCTGACGCCCTTGAAGAGGTGAATGCCATCCACCACCGCGGCCAGCGCATCGTTGATGCTGGAGCGGAATTGAGCCTGCGCCTGCTGCGAGTGCATCTGGTGGAAGAGCCGGTTGAGGCGCTGCCACTGTTCGCTGGAGATTTCCTCGCGCACCTGGCGGGCGTTTTCGCGCGCACCGTTAATGCAAAAGGTCACCGATGTGGGGTGGAGGCTGTCGAACACCAGCGCGCGCGCCATCGATTCAAGGTCCCCGTTCCATGCCATGCCATCGCTCTTGCCCAGGGAGGCCATCAAACGCGCCCATCGCGTCTCCGCGCTGGTGCCGCCGGTATCGAGCATCAGGCCCATGGTCACATCGAGCTGGCGCACGGTATTCTCGGCCCGCTCCAGGTAGCGGCTCATCCAGTAGAGACTGTCGGCAACACGCGATAGCATGGTCGAACTCTCCCGAACTTTGTGCAGAACTACTGTTCCAGAACCCATGTGTCCTTGCTTCCGCCGCCTTGCGATGAATTCACCACCAGCGAGCCTTTTTCGAGCGCAACGCGCGTCAGGCCGCCGGGCACGATGTTAACCTTTTCGCCGAAAAGGATGTAGGGCCGCAGGTCCACGTGGCGCGGCTCAAGACGATTGCCGATCAGGCATGGCGCACGTGAAAAATCGAGTGTCGGCTGGGCGATATAGTTGCGCGGGTTGGCCTCGATCTGGCGGGCAAACTCCTCGCGTTGACGTGCGGTCGATTGCGGGCCGATCAGCATTCCGTAGCCGCCGCTCTCGCCCACCGCCTTGACCACCAGCTTGTCCAGATTGGCCAGCACATGTTGTCGCTGCTTGTCTTCGCTCAGCAGGAAGGTCTTCACATTGGGCAAGATCGGATCTTCCTTGAGGTAATAGCTGATCATGTCCGGCACATACGCATACACCGCCTTGTCGTCGGCGAGGCCGGTTCCAAAGGCGTTGGTCACCGTGACGTTGCCGGCGCGGTAGGCGTTGAACAGCCCAGCGCAGCCCAGCGAGGAGTCGGCGCGGAAGATCAACGGGTCGCTGAAGTCGTCGTCAACGCGGCGATAGATCACGTCCACGCGCTTGAGGCCATCGGTGGTGCGCATGTAAACGATGTTGTCGTGAGTAACCAGGTCGCGGCCTTCGACCAGGTCGACGCCCATTTGGCGGGCAAGATAGGTGTGCTCGAAGTAGGCCGAGTTGAAGACTCCAGGCGTGAGCAGAACGATATTCGGCTCCGGCCGGCCCTCAGGCGCCAGAGAACGCAAAGTGGCCAGCAGCAGTTGCGAGTAGTGCTCGATGGGCCGCACGCCGTAGCTATGAAAAAGCTGCGGAAAGGTGCGCTTCATGACGCGGCGATTGGTGAGCATGTAGCTTACGCCCGAAGGCACGCGGAGATTATCTTCGAGCACCACATATTCGCCGGTGTTGAGCCGCAGCAGGTCGGAGCCGACCACGGCGATATACACATTGCGCGGCACCTGAAGTCCACGCATCTGGCGGCGGTAATGCTTGCAACTGTAGACCAGCTCGCGCGGAATTACGCGGTCGCTCAGAATTTTGGCGTCGGAGTAAATATCGCGCAGAAAAAGATTCAACGCGGTGATGCGCTGGGTGAGGCCGCGCTCAATCCGATCCCACTCCCGCGCGGTGATGAGCCGCGGCAGCAAGTCGTATGGAAAAATGCGCTCCGTTCCCTCGTCGCGCCCGTAGACGGTGAAGGTGATGCCCTGGGTGAGGAAGGACAGATCGGCAGACTGCTTGCGCCGCTGCAGTTCATCCTCAGGCAGCCGCGCCAGGGTCTCGGCAAGGGCACGGTAGTGCTGCCGCACCTCGCCGTTTGCCTGGCGCATTTCGTCGAAGGCCCGGTCGAGGGGGTAGTCCCCGAAGAGCGAATCCACTTCCACTGTCAATTCCTCTTTGGGACCAGCATTCATGGGGGCCGAAGGCTCTCTTCACCGCAGATTCAGGGCTCGAGTGGCGACCAAGCTGCAGCCTCGATTCGTTCGCTTCATGGACCCTGTTCTCTAGCTTGTAACACGCGGGGTATAAAGGAGCCATCAGGAAAGGGTAAAGGCCGGGAAGCGCAGAGGGCCGGCAGATCAACCTCACGCATGCACGGACGGATACACACCCGTTTGTGCAGATCCGACAGACCGGATCACGCCGCCTGCTTCTTCTTGCGCATGCGGACCGGCCGGATCAGGACTTCGGCTGGAATCTTAAGCCGGTGATTGAGCTCGCGAATCATCGCCAGAGACAAGGCGCGGTCCCGGCGCAATACCTCATAGACGCGGGTCCTGTTTCCAATGATCCCAATGAGAGCCTTCTTGTCCTCGCCCTGCTGCTCCAACCTGAATTTGATCGCTTCGATCGGGTCGGGCAAATCCATGGGGAAGTGCGTCTCCTCGTACGCCTCGACCAGCGTGGTGAGAATCTCCAAGCGGTCTCTGTCGGCGGTACCCTCCGCGGCGTCCCACAGCCGCTCTATTTCCTTGAGAGCAGCCTCGTGGTCGGCGTCAGTCTTGATCGGTTTCAGATGCATATTGAACCGTCCTCACATCGATCGCGTCGTATTCTTTGTGCGTTCCCAGCCATTTGATAAAGACGGTGCCTCGCGCATAATTCACTGCAACAACCAGACGATATGCATTGCCCTTTATGTTGAAAACGACCCGGTCCGCCGCAACGATGCTCGCATGCGCGTAGCTGGCTTTTATTTCTGCCGAGTTCTTCCAATCCGCTTGCCTGGCCTCTTGGAACCAAGAGTCGAGTGCGGCCTTCACAGCCCGCTGGTCCTTGTGTCCCGCCAACTTTTTGACAAACCGCGATAGGCTGCTTCGGGCAATGATCCGCACTTCATTACAATAGCATGTTCCCAAAATGGGCACAAGGCGGCTTCCTTCCCCGAACCTCTGAAAGAGCATGCGCGTCCGGGATTGATGGAAGTGATTGTGCTCGGCGGCTCCAGAACCGCGTTTCGTCTGGCCAAAACGAACGCTTCCGCTTCATCACTGACGAAGCGATAATCGCCGTACTATAATTGGTCCGCCCTCTCGTGCACTGTCTCGTTTCACATGTAAAACTCCTTTCCCCAGACGCTGTCAACCGGGAGGCAAATGCCAAAGGAGATAGGACTATGCCCAAGAACGCAACTGAAGTGGTAAAGCTCGCCAAGGACGCTGGAGCAAAGATTGTGGACCTTCGGTTCATCGATCTGCCTGGCATGTGGCAGCATTTCTCCATCCCGGTCGAAGACATGGATGAGGATCTGTTCGCCGAAGGAATTGGATTTGACGGCTCAAGCATTCGCGGATTCCAGCAGATCAACGAAAGCGATATGCTGCTTTTCCCGGACCCGGAAACAGCGTACATGGATCCGTGTCTTGAGATTCCCACGCTGAGCATCATCTGCGATGTGAAGGACCCGATTTCTGGAAAGCCGTATAGCCGCGACCCGCGCTACATCGTGCAAAAAGCGGAAGACTACCTGAAGAGCACCGGTATCGCCGATATAAGCTACTGGGGTCCGGAGCTTGAGTTTTACATCTTCGATAACGTTCAGTACGACCAGAACGCCTACACCGGCTACTATCGCATCGACTCGAATGAAGGCGTATGGAATACCGGCAGGGATGAAGGTCCGAACCTTGGTTACAAGCTGCGCCACAAAGAGGGCTACTTCCCGGTACCGCCCTCCGACCAGTTTCAGGATCTGCGCTCAGAGATCATCCTGAAGATGAAGGAAGTCGGGATTCCTGTCGAGGTGCATCATCACGAGGTGGGCACCGCCGGCCAAGCCGAGATCGACATGCGCTTCTCGCCGCTGAAAAAGATGGCGGACAACGTTCCGTACTACAAGTACATCATCCGCAATGTCTGCAAGAAGCACGGCAAGGTGGCCACCTTCATGCCCAAGCCGATCTTCGGCGACAACGGCTCCGGCATGCACGTGCACCAGAGCCTGTGGAAGGACGGCACCAATCTCTTCTTTGACCCGAAGGGCTACAGCCTGCTTAGCCAGACGGCTCTGTGGTACATCGGCGGCCTGCTCAAGCACGCTCCGGCACTGCTGGCGTTCTGCGCTCCGACTACCAACTCGTATCGCCGCCTGGTGCCCGGATACGAAGCGCCGGTGAACCTTGCCTATTCGCAGCGCAATCGCTCCGCGGCAGTGCGCATTCCGGTGTATTCGAAGAGCCCGAAATCCAAGCGCCTCGAATTCCGCTGCCCCGATCCGTCGGCCAATCCGTACCTCTGCTTCTCGGCTCTGCTGATGGCCGGCCTGGATGGCGTCCTGAACAAGATCGATCCGGGCGAACCGCTCGAAAAAGATCTCTATGAACTCGAGCCCGAAGAGGCGGCAAAGATCAAGAGCACGCCCGGATCGCTGGGCGAGGTACTGGACGCGCTGGAGAAGGACCACGAATTCCTGCTGCAAGGCGGCGTGTTCACTGAGGACCTGATCTCAACATGGATCTCGTACAAACGGGAACGCGAGCTGGCGCCGGTGAATCTGCGGCCCGTGCCTTACGAGTTCTTCCTGTACTTCGATCTGTAGAACGCGGCAAGCTGAAATCCTTCAAACCACGCTGCAAGTCAATTTCTGGGCCGATCCCTTCGATCGGCCCAGAAGTTTTTGAGGGCTCTGCGCGCCAACCTTCGGAGACACTCGGATTGAAGATCGATTCGATGCGATAATCTGAAATTCTTAGGAGACTTCACTCTCAATGAATCGACTGCTCCGCATTCCAACCTTGTTGGCGCCTTCACTCTTGCTGGCCTGCGCCATCTTCCCAGTCCGCGCGCAGAAGGCGCCCATCCAGATCACGGCCGACCTGTCCGACGCGCCGCGCAAGCTCTTTCACGCCGAGATCGATTTGCCGGTCGCCGCGGGCCCGTTGACGCTCACCACGCCCCAATGGATCCCCGGAACCCATATGCCCACTGGTCCGGCGGCCTCGATCACGGGCGTCGTCCTTACCGCCAATGGCCAACCCATTCCGTGGCGGCGCGACGACGTGGACCTATACCAATTCCACCTCGTCGTACCCAACGGCGTGTCGACGATCCATGCTCATCTGGATTGCATCGTGACGGAGCAGGTTAGCCAGAAACTGGCCGTGCTCGAATGGGAAAAGCTGCTGCTCTACCCGGCCAACACGCCGGTACGCGAGATTCCCATTCAGCCCGCGGTAATCGTCCCCGCCGGCTGGGGTATCGGCACTGCGCTCACGCCTGATGGCTCCGGTCCCTTTCCCGTGCCGGCAGCAGGGGCCACGACGCGATTTCCCGCGACCAACGTAGAACAGCTTCAGGACTCGCCGATCATTACCGGCCAGTACTTTCACGAGTTCGCGCTGGCGCCGGAGATTACACCGAAGCATTTCATCGATACGGTTTCAGACCATCCTGAAGACTCGAACCTTCGCCCCGCGCTGCTGGCCGAACTCGATAACCTGGTGCGCGAGGCCGATGCGCTCTACGGCTCACATCACTACAACGTCTACCACTTTCTGCTGACGCTCAGCGATCGCGGCATGGAGGAAGGGCTGGAGCACGGCCAATCGTCGGACAACGGAGTAGAAGAAAAAGGCTACGCCGACGATGCGCGTCAGTTGGCCAATGCCGACCTGCTTTCGCATGAATTCACCCACTCATGGAACGGCAAATATCGCCGGCCGGCAGGGCTCTATCAGCCTGACTTTGCTACCCCGCAACAAGGCGCTCTGTTGTGGGTGTATGAAGGCATGACGGAATATCTCGGTGAGGTACTGGCAGCGCGATCGGGCATCGAGACACAGGCGCAGTATCGCGACATGCTGGCCATCACGGCAGCTCGCCTCGACTACACGCCCGGCCGGCAGTGGCGAACGACGGAGGACACCGCGGTGGCCGCCAGCATCCTGCGCAGCGATGAAGGCGCATGGTTCAACTGGAGGCGAAGCCAGGATTACTACGACGAGGGCGAACTGCTGTGGCTCGACGCTGACACGCTTATCCGGAAGCTGACTCAGAACGAGAAATCGCTCGACGACTTTCAGAAGATCTTCCTGGGCAAAGGCGGCAACACCGGGCCGCTGATCGTCCCGTATAACTTCGATGAGCTGGTCACGGATCTGAACGCGGTTGTGCCTTACGATTGGGCCACATTCCTGCATGATCGCGTGGACAAGATCAACCCGCATGCCGATCTGGCAGGAATCGAGCAGGGTGGATACAAGCTGGTCTACCGCGACAAACCCAGCGCGGTCGAGAGTACGTTGGCAGCGGCGAGCGGACCGCGAAGCGGAGGCTTGGACGGCTGGTTCTCAATCGGGCTATTCATTAGGCCAGATGGCACCATCGGCGACGTGCGCTGGAACGGCCCAGCCGACAAAGCGCGGCTCGTCCCGGGCGAAAAGATCATGGCCGTGGATGGACAGATCTTTTCAAGCGATGTTTTGAGGGCGGCCATCCGCGGCGCAAAAAGCGGTACCGAGCCGATCCATCTGATCGTGCAGGCCGACTCCCTAGTCTACACAATGGGTCTCGACTACCACGATGGCGAGCGCTACCCCATACTCGAACGAGTGGATGGCGCGCCGGCGTATCTGGACGACATCACCAAGCCGTTGACGACACCGGAAAAAGCGCCAACCGCGCCAAGAAAGGAAGACAAGTAGCAAAGGCAGTTATAGGTTGTCAGTTATCAGAGGCTAATGGTTGGTTGTCAGAGTTCAACTCTTGATGCAATATTTGCCGATCGCTGATAACTGACCTCTGACCGGTGAACTGGGGTAATCTGGATGGTCAGGAGGTTCTCGCCGAAGATGTGCAAAGTCCGCCTCGTTGCCCTCGCCATAATGGCCTTGATCGCACTTCCGTTCAGCGCAACCTGTGCCCAGCAAGCGCCGGTTCAAGCGCCTGCCGAGGATTACGTCCGCGCCCACTACACCAAGTACGAGTACCGTATTCCGATGCGCGACGGCAAGCGTCTATTCACCGCCGTTTATGTGCCCAAGGATGCCGCGGGCGGACCGTATCCATTCCTGATGGACCGCACGCCCTACAGCGTTGCGCCGTACGGCGAGGATCAATACCCGAAGCAGCTTGGTCCCTCTGATGAGTTCGAAAAGAGCGGTTATATCTTCGTCTACCAGGATGTGCGCGGCCGCTGGATGAGCGAGGGCGATTTCGTCGAGATGCGCCCGCACATTGATGAGAAAAAATCGCCACAGGATGTGGACGATGCCTCCGACACGTACGACACCATCGAATTCCTGCTCAAGCACGTTCCCAATAACAATGACAAGGTCGGCATCTGGGGCATTTCTTATCCGGGTTTCTATACGTCGGCCTCTATCATCGACTCCCACCCCGCGCTGGCTGCGGCCAGCCCGCAGGCGCCTATGACGGACCTTTTCCTAGGCGACGACAGTTATCATGGCGGGGCCTTTATGCTCTCCGCAGGCTTCGGTTTTTATGCCCCGTTCTTTCATCCCCAGAATAATCCGCGGCTTCCATCACCGGAACTTCCCTTTAACTTTGGCACTCCCGACCATTACAAGTTCTATCTGCAGGCGGGTAACATCGCCAATCTCGCGGCCGTCTATTTGAATGGCTCCAACTGGTTGTTCAACGATCAGTTCAAGCACGACACATACGACGACTACTGGCAGTCTCGCGATCTCTCCCGCCACATGCATAATGTCCACTGCGCAGTGTTAGTTGTAGGCGGCTGGTTCGACGCCGAAGATCTCGAGGGACCGTTCCGCACCTTCTACTCGATCGATAAGTTCAACCCTGTAACTCCCTCCACGCTGGTTGAGGGCCCATGGGTGCACGGCGGCTGGGCACGAAGCGATGGCGACCATCTCGGCGACGTGCAATTCAACTCAAAGAGCAGCGATTATTTTAGAGCTAACATCCAATTTCCTTTCTTTGAGCATTACCTCAAGGCGAAGGGCGCGGCGCAGCCCAAGGCTGTGGTCTTTGAGACTGGAACCAACGTGTGGCGCAACTTCGATAGTTGGCCGCCCAAAGCTGCCGCGCCTAAGACTCTTTACTTCCACTCGGGCGGCAAGCTAAGCTTCGACCCACCTGCCGATACCAGCGGCGTCGACGAGTATATCAGCGATCCCAACCACCCCGTGCCCTTCGTCGGTTACACCACTGATACAGTTCCGCAACGTTACATGGTGGACGACCAGCGCTTTGCCAGTTACCGGCCCGACGTATTGGTCTACGAGACAGATCCGCTCGAAGAAGACGTGACCATCAGCGGACCTATCTCGCCCAAATTGAAGATAGCGAGCACGGGCACAGATTCCGATTTTGTCGTGAAGCTGATCGACGTCTATCCGGAAGACGCTCCGAACCCGGACGCTACATTGACCGGCAACAAACACATCCTCGATATGCCGCCGCTGCACATGGGCGGATATCAGCAGTTGCTGCGCGGCGAGCCGTTCCGCGCCAAGTTTCGCAACAGTTGGGAGAAGCCCGAGCCGCTCACCCCAGGCAAGGAAGCCGACATCGACTTTACGATGCCCGATCTTTTCCACACTTTCCGCCGCGGTCATCGCATTATGATCCAGGTGCAAAGCTCCTGGTTCCCGCTCGTTGACCGCAATCCACAAACCTTTACCGACATTCCTTACGCCAAGCCGGAGGATTTCAAGAAAGCAACGGAACAGGTCTTTCGCCAGAAAGACGCGGCCTCGGGCGTGGAAGTGCTGGTGATGCCGAAGAACTAGCTCTTAGCTTCTAGCTGCTAGCTCCCAGCCGGAACGCGACCAATGCCGGCGGGCTTGTACTAATAGCTTAAAGCTAGAGGCTAGAGGCTAGAAGCTAGTAGCTGTTTTCCAACCCATGAGGATCCAAATGTTCATTCGTATTTCTCGTTCTCTCATTCTGTTGTTTGTGGCGCTTGTGTTGGCCACGGCGTCTATCGCCATTCACGCCGAAGAAGGTATGTGGACCTTTGACAATTTGCCGTTAAAGTCACTTCATGACAAGTACGGCTTCACGCCGACGCAAGGGTGGCTCGACCATCTCCGGCTCTCCAGCGTCCGGGTCGGCGACGTCGGATCGGCTTCCTTTGTCAGTTCCAATGGGTTGCTCCTAACTAACCACCATGTAGCGCGCGGACAGTTACAGAAGAACTCGACCGCCGAGCATAACTACCTCCGCGACGGTTTCTATGCGGCCACGCCCGATCAGGAGATGAAATCACCCGATCTCGAGATCAATGTGCTAGTGGGGATGAAGGACGTGACCAAGCGCGTCCTGGATGCGGCAAAGGAGTTTCCCGACGATGCCAACAGGGCGCTGAAGGCCCGCGAAGCCGAGATTGCGCAAATCGAAAAGGAGAGCAAAGACAAGACCGGCCTGCGGTCCGACGTCGTCACTCTGTACCAGGGCGGCGAGTATTGGCTGTACCAATACAAGGTTTACACCGATGTACGCCTGGTGTTTGCGCCGGAGCAGCAGGCCGCTTTCTACGGCGGCGATCCGGATAACTTCACTTATCCGCGCTATGACCTGGATATGGCTATCTTCCGCGTGTACGAGAATGGCAAGCCGCTGCACACCGATAACTATCTCAAGTGGAGCGCGAAGGGCGCTGCTCCGGGCGAGTTGACTTTCATTTCAGGCCATCCCGGCTCAACCAGACGCGACGACACCGTGGCCCAGTTACTCGTCCAGCGCGATGTCATTCTTCCGGCCATGACAGAATATCTGGAGCGGCGCATTGCCAAGGCCGAGGCTTTCGCGGCGCAGGGCCCGGAACAAGCCAGACTGGTGGGGAGCGCGATCTTCAATTTGCAGAATAGCCTCAAGGTCTATCTGGGCCGTGCCGAAGCTTTGGGCGATAGGGCTATCCTGGCGAAGAAACAGGCCGAGGAAGCCGACTTCCGCAAAAAGGTAACTGCAAATCCTAAGTGGCAGAAGGAATTTGGAGATACCTGGGATGCGATTGCCGCCGTTGAAGCAAGAACTTCCAACGAGCAAAGGGCTATGATTTTTCGCCGCACCGACAGCCGCCTGTATAGCTTTGCTCGCATTATCGTGCAGTATGTGGCTGAGGTGAGGAAGCCCGACGGCGAGCGGCTCGACGGATATCATGATGCCCAACTCGAATCGCTTCGCTTCCAGCTTCTTTCTCCCGCGCCGACGAGCCTTGTTACCGAAAAGCTCTATATGACCACAGCGCTTAATCTCGCCGAGGAGAAGCTGGGGAGGAACGATAACTACCTTCAGACGCTGCTGCAAGGCAAGGATGTGGATGAATTTGTCAACTCCGTCATAGATGGCACCAAGCTGACCGACGTGGCCGTGCGCAAGGCTCTTCTCGACGGAGGCGAAGCGGCGGTTGCCGCGTCGACCGATCCGATGATAGCCGCCGCGCGCCGCATCGATCCTATTGCGCGCGGGTACAGTGCCTGGCAACACAGGGAGATCGACAGCGTGCTCGTCCCGGAAGGCGAGAAACTTGGCAAGGCCCGCTTCCTGGTTTACGGGAAGAACGCATATCCCGATGCCACATTCACGCTGCGGCTCAGCTATGGCACTGTCGATGGCTACCCATACAACGGCACCATGGCTCCGCCCTTCACCACGTTCTACGGGCTCTACGACCGAGCGGCGAGCTTCAGCAATAATCCGCCCTTCGACCTGACGCCAAAGGAAGTTGCCGGCCGAGACAACCTCGACCTTTCCACTCCGTTCGACTTCGTAACAACCGGCGATATCATCGGCGGTAACTCCGGCTCGCCGGTTGTCAACCGCGAGGGTGAACTTGTCGGCCTTGTCTTCGATGGCAACATCGAGTCGCTGGCCGGCGATTACGTCTATGACGGCACCAAGAACCGGACAGTTGCGGTTCACTCAGCCGGCATCATCGAGGGGCTCCGTAAGCTCTATGACGCAAATGCCCTTGCCGATGAGTTAGAAGGGAAGCGGTAAGTCGCTTGTATCTCCGGTAAGGAAAAGGGAAGCCGGCACGGCTCCCCTTGCTTGCCATTTTCTAACATTCAATGAGTCGGTGCTCGTGACGGAGCGGAGTACGGCGAGTCTGCCGAGGCTGGACCGCTCGGCTGATTCGGGGCCAGGCTATCCCCGGTTAAGATGCGCGTCTCCGACCCGAACCGGCGATACTGTCCGAACGCGACGTCGTTGAGAAATGTCTTGGCCGGACCCTGGTGACTCGACGCCATTTGCATACCATGCGGAGGCAGTGCAGTGTGGGCCTTCAGGATCGAGACATTCCTCACCGGGCATGTATAAGTCTTGCCGCCGATCTCGACCGGACCATATTCAACGTACATACCAGCCGTGGATACAATCTCATTGGGTGGCATCTCTGCCTCCACCGTCATGCGAAGAATGGCGCCGCTTGCGGGGTCGAATGCAATCTCCCCGTGATAGGCCGCTATTTCATGAAAGACGGAATCATAAACATCGTAAGCACCTGGATTCACACAGCAGAACCGCACCACATAACTCGACTTATCCTTGGGTATCGAATAGTTGAAGACCGCTTCCTTTCCGGACGCATCGGCTTCCCACCGGCCCCACGTGATTTTGCCTTTGAGCGCGTCACCCACAACGGCCGTGAGAATCGGTCCGAAGACTCCCGCGGTCTCCAGGCCTTGCTCTCGCGGACCATGCTCCTTGGCCTTCGACATTCGCTGGTCCAATACTTCCTGGCGATCGCGATAGGTGACCACGACGCTTGACCTGCCTACCACATGCAATGGCAGGTAGATCAATGTGGTCACACCCACCGCGCCTTGAATGTCTTCCTGCGGCCGGTCCTCATAACCGGTGGTATCCCGGGTCGCGAGGAGATTTGGCAACTGGCGAACCGTGGTATTCACATAGTCCACAATGCGGGCCAGCATCTGGTGTGCAGCGGCAGCATCGGGAGGGGCGTCGGCGGGAGTCTCAGCCGCCGGAGGCGGCATAAACACGGAAGAATCGGCCAGGGCAACCAGCGCTTCCTGGGCCTTTTCGCCCGGCATTTGCGCCTTCAAGCGCGCCAGTGTTGCCGTACTCAGCCGTTCGGTCAATTCCATATTGAGCAGTTGTTGCGCAACATCCGCGTCGGGCTTGTCCCGGTCAGCCGCAAGCGCCTGTTCCAACTGAAGAACTGAAATCTTTGCTACCGCTGCCGGCTTTTCGGCCGCCGCCGATAAGACAAGAAACACCACTACAAACAGAACCACCAGCTTGCGCATGATTGGATCCCTCCCCAGCTTCGCTCAATTCGGGATTGCGTCCTTTAGACACGCCAATCAGTTTCGCAGTTAGGTTGATTTCTTTCAGATTTTGTGGGCGTCGAGAACTGGGCTTCAGCCCTTCTTGGCGCGACCGCGTTTTGGATTGGGCGGACAGGTCGACTCGCGGATGACTAGCTCGGGTAAGATCGGCACCGCATCGGGAAACGTGGCCTGGCCGCGTATCCGTTGCAGCAGGATGCGCGCCGCCACCACTCCCATCTGGTGAAGCGGCTGGCGAATGGTGGTCAGACTGGGGTTGTGGTACGCTGCCGCCTGAATATCGTCGAAGCCTACGACGGATACGTCCTCCGGCACCCGCAAACCATGGTCCATCAGCGCGCGAATGGCTCCGATTGCGGAGACGTCGTTGTAGCAAACCATGGCGGTAAAGTCCGCCACTCGATTAAACAGTTCATTGGCCGGTCCAAATCCCATCTCCGGAGTGGAAACGCGCAACTGAATCTGCGCCGTCAGTTCGGCCGGCACATCCAGCTTCAAATCCCTGGCCACAGCCATCTGGCACTCCCAGCGTTCATCGGCGTCGGAGCTGTGACTGCCCCCGCGCATGAACGCAATCTTGCGGTGGCCCAATTGGTACAAATGGCGCAGCGCAAGCTCCGCTGCCCGCCGCTGATCGAGAACCACGTTGGTGACTCCTTCGATCTTGCGGTGTCCTGCGACAGCCACCACCGGCAGCTTCAAGCCGTGCTCCAGCAGCGTGTCGATCATGATGAACCCTTCCACGCTGCGGTCCATTAACAGGCGCGGATATTCCTCAATCAAGTCCGGTTTGCGCCGATGGCTCGCGGTCAGGTAGAAGTAACCCTCCTCGATGAGCAGTTCCTCCATGCCGGTGAGCACCTGCGAGGCATAGTTATCGTTCAGATCGGGAATCAGGACGCCGATCGAGAAAGTCTGCCGCTTGCGCAGAGACCGCGCATAGAAGCTGGGCCGGTAGTCGAACTTTGCCGCCGCTTCGATGACCCGGTCGCGGGTTTCCTGAGGAATGGAGCGCACACCCGGCGCGTTATTGAGCACCAATGAAATAGTGGCCGGCGAAAGATTTAGATACTCACCGAGGGTGCGCAGACTGATCGGCTGCCCCGGCGCCGGCTCGGTCCCTTGCTTTGAACGCTTTACCATCCCCATCAGTATCTACCATCTCGCCCGCCCCACGCGACGTGATTTCAATGGCTTCAGTCAACTCCCGGCTCGAAAAATCCTTACTGGCCGACAGTACATCCCTGGGGACAATCGCTCGCAATGGTTGGCGGTTTCCACTGCGCAGCATCGCAGCATTCGCCGACACTGGCTGATCCTGCAAAACCAACCAACGCGAAGATCGTCGGGTGTCGACTGCCAGTAACGGATGTAATGGCTACTCCACCGTCAGATTGACCGTGTTGGTGGCTGTGGTGTTACCGGAGGCGCCAGATACCGTGATGGTATAGGTTCCGGCGGTCGTACCGGCGATACCTCCGCCACCGCCTCCGCCGCTGCCTCCGCCACCGCAACTCAGCACTCCGCCCGTCAGGAACGCGAGAGCGATAAGCAGGCCTAGCATGGTTAGCCAATTGCGCCGCCGCGCGGGGATGCAGAAGAGCAGGACACAAGCCAAAGATGCTCCACCGGCCAGGTACCACGGCGCTTCTGGGCGTTTGGGATGAATCAGCGCGGCGCTGGCGGCCGCCGTGGTGGAGATGGTGAGTGTGGCTGTTGCCGCACTGGAGCCGGTAATGCTAACCGGACTGGTTGAACCGAAGCTGAACGTGGGCAGATACTCCGCTCCAGCCGGACTCGATGTTATCGCCGCACTTAGCGCCACGCCGCCCGTGAATCCACCGCTGGGAGTGACTGTGATGGTTGAAGTGTTCCCCGTGGTCGCGCCGGCAGCGACCGCGACCGCCGTACCGGCGATCGTGAAGCTGGGACTCACTGCGGCTGTGACGATGACTGAAGCCGATCCAGTCGAGCTGTTATAGGTCGAAAGACTTGAAGCATCTGGAGTATAGGAGGCAGTGAGGGTGTCGGCGCCGATGGCCAGCGAACCGGCGGGAACGCTGATGGAGGCGCTGCCGCCACTCAATGTTGCTGCAGTGGCGCTATAGCTGCCGCTTGTCAACATGACTGAGCCGGTAGGCGTTGGATTGCCGCTTCCACCGCTGACAGCTACAGTGACAATCAACATTTGTGCAGTCGTAATGTTCGATGAGGATGGTGTGACTGTAACTACCGGAGCTTTCTTGGGAAGGGTCACGATCACCGAAGCTGACCCCGATCCGCTGATGTAGAATGGCGAGCTCGCTCCATCAGGTGTGTACATGGCGGTCAATGTGTCGGTGCCCAGGGCTAACGATCCGGCAGGAATGTCGATTGTTGTGCTTCCGCCGCTAAGAGTCGTCGCGGCGGATGTATAACTGCCGTTCGTAGACGCGGACCAGGGAGCGCGCAATGAGTCGAACCATGCCAGAGTTGGGGACGGTCTGGTCGTGGTGTTCCAAGGCTGATTGTTTGTAGGATTCAAGACACCGGGAGTTAAGTGACAACCGCCCGACAGAGGGCAGTCGGTGAGGATATTACTTATGGCATTCGTGTTACCCGCCGCGGTAACTCCATCGATGAATGCGGTCTGCCAGGCCGCGGACATGATCGTGGAATCGTTCTGTTCCGCCCACGTCTGTATTGGTACGTGGGCGAACGGGGAAAGATTTAGGCCCGGATCGCCCGCGGCGAGACCGGAGATACTTCCCGTGTAGGGGCGAACGGCGATGTCATTCTGATTATAGGAAGCTGTCGCGTTCCATGCGCCCTTTTGAATGAACTCCCGTGCGTTGTAGTAACTCAGCGGTAGACCGGTTAATGTGGAGCTGATCTTTGTCCAATACGACGGGCTGGTCTCCGGAGTTTCTCCCGTATTGCTCCCCTGAAGGGATAGATACCAATCGCCCCATCCATATTTGATATTGGGGAGAAAACTTCCATAGGTTCCACCGCCGGGCGCAGGTTGTCCTAACTGATTCCATGCGCCGGTCAGGCTGATGACGCCGCTGTATAGGGCAATGCCAGAGGCGCCTGGGTTTCTGGTTTCATCGTTGAGGGCATCCGCTGCGCCGGCACTTAGTCCCATGCGGAAGTATTGGTTGCCGTTGGGAAGGTATTGTCTCACAAAACCCATCACAGCATTTCTGTATTGTCCGCCGCTCGGTCCGCCCCAGCTTGACGAAGTGGGGGAATCCCAATAGGTTGCACCGCCCCAGGCGGAGTACCCGTAACCGTTATCGCCGGTTACTGCGACCAGAATGTACCCGGCATTGATGAGATTGGCATACACGCCCAAGCGACCGTAGCGAATATCCGCAACGGTTCCGTTTGGGTGATAGGTCTGCACCATTGGATTTCCGGCTGGGTTACCATAAGTAGGGGGGATCCACACTTCGTTCGACTGATAGGCCGGGACGATATTCGCAGCGTCAAGCACGACAGGCTGAAAGAGGCCGGGAACTGGCATGGCGCCATCTGTAGGACCATCGAGGCGTCCCTGGCTGACATAAACGCCAGTTACTACCGTATTTGCCGAAGCATCGCTGATGTATATCTCAGTGGTATTAGTCAACATGGAAGCGTTCAGCACCGCAGAGAATCCAAGCGCAGTCGGTAAGTAAGTCGACGGAACAGCGGTGTTGTTCGGTGCCTGAAGATCGGTGGGATTGTCTGGAATCCAGCCCGCCCACACTTGTTCATTACCTTGGGCGTCCACTCCGCCGGCTCCTGTACCGAGCCAATCCATGAAGACCGACCCGCAGGTTCCGGAAGGGATGCCTCCTGTGCCGTAGTTTGTGAGCTTCGACGCCCCCCACATCTGTAACTGCATCGAGTTCATGCCCACACTGAAATAGAGTCCATTGGCCGGGTTGGGCCCGTTGCTGAAATAGATCTTCAACTGATTGTTATCGGGAGATATAGTCGAGCTGCCAATGCAGAGATGGACATCGATTCGCGCGGGCCGTGTAACATCCAACGGTTGCGGAAACAAAATGGACGCTGTACCGGCTTGGCCGGCAGTCGCAGCAACAATGCCTGTGGCAGTTCCCTGCCCGGCGCCCGAGGAGTCGATATATGTTACGGTCGCGTCGCTCAGGCCAGAGTTAGTAGAAAGGTTTGCCGTGCTGAGACTGGAGTGATAGATTCCAGTCAAAGCCGGCATGGTATACGGGAGATTCGGAGGCAGGCTGTAGCTGCCGCTGGTGAGGACAACTGTGCCCGTAGGAGCGGGGTTACCGCTGGTCCCGTTGATGTCAACCTTTACAGAAAGCGATTGGGCCGTTGTGATGCTCGATGGCGAAGGGTCGACAATGACAGCCGGAATCTGCGCTGTGGTCTGTGCCAAGGCGGGGATAACTGAGAACAAACCGAACTCGATCGAGGCAAGAGCGAAACTAGCAAACCTTCTCAAGAATCGTGGCCTTCCTTGCTAGCTGGAGATGAAGAATTGTCTTAATGCAAGCTTAGCGTTAAATGGAGCCGAACCTGCATTTCCGTCCTAACGTTCAGCACCTCGGTACTTCGCAACCTATTACCGGCCACGACGCTCATCCGTTGATTTCAAGCGCGGTCGGGGGGTAAATCAAGGCTCATATATAATTGGGAGTGCTGTGCCTGAGCGGGGCTGCCGCAAAATGCAGGCGCTGGAAGAGCTGCGATCCAACCGTATTGGAATGCCAAGGTCGATGATCGCGGCGGTCATCTCCTCAGTGAGCATTCATGCGAGGCGGCTCTACTAAGCGGAGGGATGGGTGAGCGGTTGATACCGGCGGTCTTGAAAACCGTTGTACCCGAAAGGGTACCGGGGGTTCGAATCCCTCTCCCTCCGCCACATACCTTATTTATTATCAATTGCTTACATAAGTTTCCTTCTCTTGTTTGCCGATGGCGAGAGAATGTCAACTTCCTCAGTCAGATGCGACGAAGTCCACCCCCAATTCTGCCACTCGCTTCTCTGCTTCCGCAGTGCCCTGTTTGTGTTGTCCGGCCCTTATGACCCAATCTGCCCGCTGCCTTTCGCTTCACGGCAACTGTTTTCGACAAGTAATCTTCCGGTTTGAATACGATCCCACCGGAACCCGGAGAACTTAGCGAAACGGCTCAATGAGTAACCGCCACAGTCATCGGGACACTTCGGTCAGATCTTTCACTCGAGACACGGCCCCGTGACGCAGATCACCAGCTAAACTCCCAAGAGTGGTAAACTCCCCTCATGAAGATTGGTATTTTCCAACGCGTGGGCTTGACCGTCTTACTGATTGGTGCGATGCTCATGCCGTTTGGAACCTGCCCGCAAATGAAGCACACGACAGCACACAGTTGCTGCGCGCCCGCATCCGAGACGGGCAAAACAATTAAGGCAAATTGCTGTGTTGTGCGCGAACAGCAGCCAGCGGTGGTCGTTGTACCAAGCCTCCCCAACTCGGCCCCGATGGCCGCGGCCCCGGAACTGATCTCCACGAATGTGCATTCCTCCTCCCGTGAGGTCTCGGTCGCGGTTTTCATCCCTCCCTTGTCTCCTCCAACTGGCGCATTCAATCTGAGAATCTAGCCCTTCAACTCCGTGTTGGCTTTCCGGCGTGCGCATTCGTGCGCCCCGGAGTGATCCCTTTGCCTAGTCCCATGGAGTTGAAGAGTGAAAACCACAAGTGTTTTTGCGCCCATTGTGTTGGCGCTTTCGATTGCCTGTTCCGGACAGACTGCGCCACCTTCAGCGGCCGCCCCAGAGCCTGCCCATAGCCTGCCGAGTGGTCCCGCTGCCGTTCCCATTTCTGTCGACGAAGCGGTTGCCGAGGCGCTGCAGACGAATCCTCAGATACGAGCGGCGGTTCGCCGGCTGTCACTGGCCCAGCTTAAGACGACCACCGCGCGCAGTCTCGACGATCCCATGCTCATGGTGCGCGACTGGGACACGCCGCTTCAAAAGCCATGGGATCTGAACCAGGCGCAGTTCATGCTCTCGCTCCAGCAATCGTTTCAGAGCGAAGAGAAGCGGGATCTCCGTGCGAAAGTTGCCGGAGACGATGCGAATTTCGCGGCCAGCGAGCTCGAATCGTTGCAGCAGGAGGTCGCCGTCGAGGTGCGCAAGGCCTGTGCGGATTTGATGCGCAACACCGATGAAATGCAGTTGCACAATCGCCAGTCGGCAGTGCTGAAAGAAGCTCTGGCTGCGGCTCTTGCTCAATACACCACCGGCAAGGTTCCGCAGACGGATGTGCTTCGAGCGCAGATGGCTCTTACCCGATTGAATGAGCACCTGATTGAGTTAGAGCAGGAGCGGGACGATGCGCGGGCGCGGTTGAATACGCTGCTGGGCCGCAGTCCGGACGATCCGGTGGAGATCGCGGGCACCTACTCAATCGCAACCGCACTGCCCTCAATCGAGGACCTTGAGCGTACAGCCATCGAGAACCGCCCGGAGTTGGCCGGCCTGCGCAAACGGATTCTGAAGTCGAAGGACGAGGGGCAGTTGGCCCGGCTTGCCATGAAGCCAGACTTCACCGTCGGCCTGGGATACATGCTCATGCCCACCGGGTCTACATATCGCAACGCCTACATGGCTGAACTCACCATGAATCTACCTTGGTTGAATCGCCAACGCCACGACGGTGAAGCCAGGCAGGCCGATGCGGCTACGGATGTTTCTCAAGCGGAACTCGAAGCTCTCACCTCCGCTGTCTTCCTTGAAATCCGCAAGGCTCAAATCGATGTGCTGGCAGCGCAAAAGCGAGTCAAGCTGTACCGCGATACGCTCATGCCGCAAGCCGAAGCAACGTTCAGAGCGTCGGCCGCGGCGTACCAGAACAATCGCGGCGATTTCTCAAATCTCATCGACAGCCAGAATCTCCTTCTCGATATTCAATCCGCATTTTACAAAGCGTCCGCGGCAACAGACACGGGCATCGCTGAGCTTGAGCGCGCAACGGGTGCGCCGCTGGCCAAAGTCGAAGGTGGGAATCCCGCCAAAGGAAGGACATCCAAATGACGGCAAGAGACAAGAAGCTGATTGCGCTGGGCGCTGGTGCGGGAATCCTGGTTGCCGCGCTGGTGGTTGGAATTCTAACGGTGAGGGAATCGCCTTCGTTCGCCGCCGGCCAGGCGCGATCCCTCGCCGCATCTGCGCCAACTGAGACAACCCAGGTCAAGCAGTCGGGCACGCAGCCCGGCGCTTCGGTTCAACTGAGTCCGTCAGAGATCACTGCCGCAGGCGTTCAAGTAGCCGACGTCCGCACCGCCACGCTCAAGACCGATATTGCCGCGTTTGGGCGCGTGGAACAGCCAGAAGCGCAGCTTGCCGCAGTGAGCGCGCGCATCGGCGGGCGAGTGGACAAGCTCTATGTGCAATACACCGGCGAGCGTGTGCAGCGCGGGCAGGCTGTGGCCGACGTTTATAGCCCGGACGTTGCGACGGCGCTCGACGAGTATCGGCTGGCGCAAGAGAACCGCAACCAATTGCGGCAGTCCGATGACGTCTATGCGCGGCAGCAGGCGGATGCGCTTGTCGAGGCAAGCCGGCGCAAGCTTGAGCTGTGGGGTATCTCAAGCAAGCAGATCGGTGCACCCGAAGCAGCAGCCATCCCGCATGTGACTATCTATGCCTACGCCTCAGGAACAGTTGTTGACCGCAAGGTGACGCAGGGCCAGTACGTCAACGCGGGAGACACGCTTTTCACGGTCGCCGACCTGAGCCAGGTTTGGATCAAGGTTGATGTTTACGAGGATCAGCTTCCACAGATTCATCCTGGGCAGCAAGTCGATCTCACGGCCGAGTCTCTGCCCAACCGCACTCTGCACGGCCATGTGGACTTTATCGAGCCCGCCGCAAACCAGCAGACACGCACCGTTCCTGTGCACGTCCATGTTGCCAACCCGGGCATGCGTCTCTTGCCAGGCATGTTCGTGAATGCCAACTTCGTAAGCACCGCGGCACAGTCATCCATCGTCGTTCCCCGCTCGGCCGTGCTCGATACGGGGACCCGCAAGATTGTTTATCTGGCCAGGCCCAACGGCGTGTTTGAAGCGCGCGAGGTTCAGGTTGGCACACCGACTGAAGATCTATTCCCGGTGTCGGGCGGATTGGCGCTCGGCGACAAAGTCGTGCTCAGCGGCAACTTTCTCATCGACTCGCAAGCGCACCTGAGTTCAGGAATGTCCGGCCTCTACGGCGGTTCGAAAGAATTCGCGGAAGCGGGACAGGCGCAGCCTTCATCCGGCTCATCTGCGAACGCATCGGCACAATCAGGCGCCGCAAAGCTCGACCTTCATGTTGATTCCAATCCGATGAAAGCAGGCCAAGACACTCTCTTTCGCGCGATTCTGACCGATGCAAATGGCAAGCCGATCGCCGATGCTCACGTGACCGTCGCGCTGGTGATGCCTGCGATGCCATCAATGGGCATGCCGGAGATGAAAAGCTCCTTCGAGCTTCAGTGGAGCGCTGGCAAGCAAGTGTATATGGGCAAGGGCCAGGCGCCCATGCCGGGATCGTGGAATGTGCTGGTCGAAGCGCGCAAAAACGGCGCAGTGATCGCAACATTCCACACACACCTCAGCGCGAAATAGGAGGCACCATGATCAACCGCATTATCGAATTCTCCATGAAGAATCGCTGGCTGATCCTCGGCGTCTACGCTGCGCTTGCACTGTGGGGCTACTGGGCGCTGCTGCATACGCCTATCGATGCAATTCCCGACCTGAGCGAGAACCAGGTCATCGTCTTCACAGATTGGCAGGGCCGCAGTCCGCAGGAAGTCGAAGACCAGATCACCTATCCGCTCACGGTAAACCTGCAAGGTCTTCCGCATGTGCGCACGGTTCGCTCTCAATCCGCTTTCGGCTTCTCGATGGTCAACGTCATTTTCGAAGACTCGGTGGACATTTATTTCGCGCGAACCCGCGTGCTGGAGCGGCTCAGCCTTGCCGGCAGCTTTCTGCCCGCCGGCGTCACTCCGATGATGGGCCCGGATGCAACCGGCGTTGGCCAGGTCTTCTGGTACACGGTCGAAGGGCCATATGACAGCGGCACGCTTCACTCGATTCAAGATTGGTTCATCAAGTATCAGCTCAACTCGGTGCCGGGAGTGGCCGAGGTCGCGAGCGTGGGCGGATTCGTCAAGCAGTACCAGATCGATCTCGATCCCATCAAGCTCCGCGCTTACAACGTCGCGCTCAAGGATGTGGTAGCCAACGTGGAGCGCAGCAACAACAACGTCGGCGCCAAGGTCATCGAGGCCGGCGACACAGAGGACATGGTGCGCGGGATCGGCTTGATTCGCGGGCTCAAAGACATTGAGCAGATTTCGCTTGGCGCCTTCAACGGCACGCCTGTCACTGTCGGCAACGTGGGCAGCGTGCAACTGGGCCCTGAATTCCGGCGCGGCGTTCTCGACAAGGATGGCAAGGAGGCTGTGGGCGGAGTTGTCATCATTCGCTACGGAGCCAACGCGCGCGAAGTCATCGACGCGATCAAGCAGAAGATCGGCGACATTCAGCCCGGTCTGCCAACCGGCGTAACCATAGTTCCCTTCTACGATCGCAGCATTCTGATCGACCACGCCGTGGATACTTTGCGCCATGCCCTGGTTGAGGAGATCGTCCTGGTCACGCTCGCGCACGTACTGTTCCTGTGGCACTTCCGCAGCATTCTCGTCGTCACCATTCCGTTGCCGCTCGCGGTACTGGGCGCCTTCCTATTCATGAAAGGAGTCGGCATCTCGTCGAACATCATGTCTCTTGGCGGAATCGCCATCGCCATTGGTGTGCTCGTCGACGCGGGCATTGTGATGACCGAGAACGTGATTCGCCAGGCGGAGCAATACGAAGAAGAGCACGGCAACTACCGCGAACACATCTGGGAGATCACGCTGAAAGCGGCGCGGCTTGTAGGCAGGCCGATCTCTTTTGCCATGGTCATCATCATTCTTGCTTTCATTCCGGTCTTCGCGCTCACCGGCATGGAAGGCAAGATGTTTCATCCCCTTGCCTTCACTAAAACGTTTGCCATGGTCTGCTCTACCTTCATGGCTATTACGCTGGTCCCGGTGCTGTGCACGCTTCTCATTCGAGGCAAGCTGCATCGCGAAGATGAGAATCCGGCGATGCACGTGCTTCACGCCATCTATCGTCCGGTTTTGCGCTGGACGCTGCAGCACAGGCTCGTCACGCTCGTTGCCGCACTGGCCATGTTCTGTGCGGCCATCTACGTTGCTACAACCATTGGGTCGGAATTCATGCCGCCGCTCGATGAAGAGACCGCGCTCTTCATGCCCATCACCGATCCGCGCATCTCTCTCACCAAGGCGACGGAGATACTCCGCCAGCAGGATGCCATCATCGCCGCTGACCCGGCCGTTGCAATGGTCGTGGGAAAAGTGGGCCGTGCTGAAACTTCCACCGATCCCGCTCCTGTGAACATGTCGGAGACCACCATCACCTTCAAACCCAAGGGCCAATGGCCCAAGGGCCTCACTAAGGATGCCATCCTTGCGCAGCTCGATGATAAGCTGCAAATCCCTGGCGTCACCAACATCTGGACGCAGCCCATCCGCAACCGCATTGACATGTTGTCCACCGGCATTCGCACCCAGGTCGGCATCAAGGTCTTTGGTCCGGACTTGAGCGTGATCGAACAGAAATCTGAGGAGATCAAGGAAGTGGTCCGCCAGATTCCCGGTGCAACCGATCTTTATGCCGAGAGAACCACGGGCTCGCCTTATCTCGAGATGACGGTAGATCGGGCGGCCGCGGATCGCTACGGCCTGAACGTTGCAGATGTCGAGGACGCGATTGAGACCGCGGTCGGCGGCAAGAATCTGACCACCACTATCGAAGGGCGGCAGCGATTCCCGGTGCGGGTCCGTTATGCCCGCGACTTCCGCGAAAACCCGCAGCAGCTTGGCGACGTGCTGGTGATGGGTAGTAACGGCGAGCAGGTCCCGCTGAACAAGGTAGTCACCATCGACACGGCCATGGGGCCGTCGATGATCACGAGCGAAAACGGTTTGCTGCGCGGGGCCGTCTTGCTCAACGTCCGAGGCCGCGACGTGGGAGGATTCGTAGAACAGGCAAGGCAGGAGGTGGCTCGGCGGGTGAAGATGCCGCCAGGTTACTACATCGAATGGAGCGGACAGTACGAGAACCAGATCAGTGCGCGGAAGCGTCTGGAACTGGTCATTCCTGTCGTAGTGTTGATCATCTTCGTTTTGCTCTATCGCACCTACGGCTCCGTGAAGGAGGCTGCGCACGTCTTGTTGGCTGTGCCTTTCGCGCTTTCTGGCGGAATGTTTCTGGTTAAAGCGATGGGACTCAATTTCTCTGTTGCCGTGTGGGTGGGCTTCATTGCGCTTTTCGGAACCGCCGTGCAAACCGCCGTAGTAATGGTGATTTATCTTCGCGAAGCGGTCACGCGGCGAATTGCCGCCGATGGCAAGCTCACTCTTGATGGTCTGCACGCGGCAGTAACGGAGGGCGCTCTGCTTCGCCTGCGTCCCAAGGTGATGACCGTTGCTACGGTGGTCGCAGGCTTGCTGCCATTGATGTGGTCCACCAGGACCGGTGCCGAGTTCATGAGGCCGCTCGCCGCACCAGTCCTCGGAGGAATGGTCAGCTCTCTCATTCACGTTTTGATTGTGACTCCCGTGATCTTCACCTGGCTGTGCGAACGTGAGCTGCTATAGGGCCTGAAAGAATAGCGAGTCAAGATTCCTCGGTTATCTCCCTGTTTTCGTCAACTGAGGCGACTTCCGAATCGTCTGCAATTGTCCCGAAATCGGCGGGTGGCGCGGAGCGCGCTTACGATAGACCGACTCCCGGCCCGATCCAATTCCAGCTTAGACTCCGGTTTGCCGTCCAGCGATCCGGGCCTCCCTGCACACATCAATCCCACTGATTTCAACGACATCGACCAGCTCGGCATTTGCCATTCTCAAGCCTGAACGGATGCCGGACCTCGTTAGCCGATTTCTTCCCGAGACGCGAAACTCTCGTGCGCCATTTTCAGCTTACGAAGAGCATTTCTGCTCAGAAACCTCAAATCGCGACTTGGTATTGTGGCGAAGTCGAGTTCTGTCGGTGTTCCGCGCCGATCCGACAAATGATGGGCCTTTCACAATGATTCACAACGGTTGGACAGAGGGTACAAAATGCGCAAACTCAGAGTTGGCATAACCTGTTTTCTGGGGAGTCTATTGGTCGCTTTCATGGCCGGCTGCGGTCAGGAAGTAGTGACGGTTCCCTCCGTGGTGTCCACAATTGCTGCCAACGGCGCTACGAATGTCGCGATTAACACGCCCATCAGCGCGACCTTCAGTATTGCAATGAGTCCAGCCTCGCTTACTGCCTCAACATTCACTGTGACGGGGCCAAGCGGAACGGCAGTTTCGGGAGCCGTCACTTATAGCGGAGTGACCGCGACGTTTACGCCGACTGCCGCTCTCGCATACGGAACCATCTACTCGGGCACGATTACCACGGGTGCTACCACTCCGGGCGGTACTCCGCTGACTGCCAACTACGTATGGACCTTTACGACGATTACGCCGCCTCCCACGGTAACAGCCACAGTTCCTGCGAACGGCGCCACCAACGTGCCCGTCGGTCAGGTGCTGAGCGCGACCTTCAGCGAGGCCATGACTCCGGCGACGATCGGTGCATCGACCTTTACAGTGACCGGACCTGGCGGAACCGCGGTAAGTGGCGCCGTGACTTATTCAGGCTTAGTTGCGACGTTTACGCCGGCGGCTAACAGCCTGGCCTACAACACCCTCTACACGGCCACCATCACAACCGGGGCTCAGGACCTGGCGGGCCAGCCGCTGGCTGTTAACTACACGTGGACTTTCACGACGATTACCCCGCCGCCTACCGTGACCGCGGTGGTTCCTTTGAATGGAGCCATAAGTGTGCCGCTCAGTCAGGTGCTGAGCGCGACCTTCAGCGAGGCCATGACTCCGGCGACGATCGGTGCATCGACCTTTACAGTGCACGGACCTGGCGGAACCACGGTAAGTGGAACCGTTGCGTATTCCGGCGTAACCGCCACGTTTACGCCGGCGGCTAACAGCCTGGCCTACAACACCCTCTATACGGCCACCATCACAACCGGGGCTCAGGACCTGGCGGGCCAGCCGCTGGCCAGCAACTATGTGTGGACCTTTACGACGATTACAGCGGCGCCTGCGGTGACCGCAGTGGTCCCTGCGAATGCAGCCACAAGTGTGCCCATCGCTCAGGTGCTTAGCGCCACCTTCAACGAGGCAATGAGCCCGGCCACGCTCGACGCGGCAACCTTTACGGTTACGGCCGGCGGAGTTACCGTGCCTGGAGCCATCTCTTACTCTGGCCTGGTGGCGACGTTCACGCCGACTGCCAATCTGGCGTATAGCACCACCTACACGGCCACGATCACAACCGGGGCCGAGGACCTGGCTGGCCAGCCGCTGGCGGCCAACTATGTGTGGACCTTCACAACCATCTCCCCGGGCTTTGCGGTGATATCCACAATACCTGTGAATGGGGCCACAGGCGTGCCTCCCAGCCAGGCGCTCGGCGCGACCTTCAACGCGACGATAAAGTGCGCGACGATCACATCGACTACTTTTACCGTCACTGGCCCAGGCACGACTCCGGTAACGGGAACAGTCGGTTGCTCAGGCGCCGTCGCGACCTTTACACCAAATTCCGCACTTGCCGTCAATACCCTGTTTACGGCCACCATCTCCACCGGAGTTCAGAACTCGGCCGGCACAGCATTGGCCGGCAATTACGTATGGACCTTCAGAACGGTTCCGGCAACCGCTCCTCCAACGGTCATCTCCACTGTGCCCGCAAATGGAGCGACGGCTGTGCCCACCAACCAGGCGCTCACGGCCACCTTCAGTGAGGCAATGAGTCCGGCCACCATCGACGCGCTAACCTTCACGCTGACGGGGCCGGGCGCAACCGCGGTTCCAGGAGTAGTCACCTATGTGGCCTCCGGTTCCATTGCGACGTTCACGCCGGATGCAAACCTGACACCCAGCACCCTCTATACGGCCACGATCACCACGGGGGCTGAGAACCTGGCGGCCACCGCGCTTGCCAACAACTACGTCTGGACCTTCACCACTGCTGCCGCTCCAAGTCTTGTACCGCCGACGGTCATTTCGACGATCCCTGCCAACCTAGCCACGGCCGTGCCTCTTAATCAGATTGTTAGCGCCACCTTCAGCGCGGCGATGAACCCTGCCACCATCAACTCGACAACCTTTACGCTGACAGGATCGGGCGGCACTGCCGTGTCCGGCCTGGTTGCTTATGCCGCGATTGGAAATACGCTGACGTTCACACCGGCAGCGAATCTGGCGCCCAGCACTCTGTTTACCGCAACAATCACAACCGAGGCTCAGAACCTTGCGGGGACTGCCCTGGCCAGCAACTATGTCTGGACGTTTACCACCGGGACAGGCACAGTGTCGACCCCGCCGGAGTTGGTTTCGACGGTGCCGGCGAATCTGGCCTCCGGCGTGCCGCTAAATCAGGCCGTGAGCGCAACCTTCACTGAAGCGATGAATCCGCTGACCATTACCACGGCAACCTTCCAACTTACTGGCCCGGGCACTACCGCGGTCGCGGGAACCGTGTCCTACGATGCGATCAACTTCATCGCCACTTTCACCCCCACGCTGCCACTAACAGCTGGCACAACTTATACCGCGACGGTGACCCAGGGAGCAACGGATCTGGAAGGCAATCCGCTGGGCAGCACCGGCGCGCAGAATCCCTGGACCTTTACCACCGGTACGGTAGTGGTTCCGCCGCCGGTGGTTCTTGGACCAACCATAACGCTGTTTGGCGGCTTTGGCGGCAGCGCCGGGATGACCAATCAGGGAATCTATACGGTCGTCAACGGGAATCTCGGGACCACGGGCGTCTCTACCACGATGACCGGATTCCACGATACCAGCCTTCCGATTGTTGGCGCCGTATGGCCATGCACGTATACGGAAACGACCCTCAACATCGGGCAAGTGAATGGGACGATCGACACCGCTGCGCCTCCTCCTACCGTTAACTGCCCGGAGGAAGGAACAGCCGCTACAATGGCCATCGCAGCCGAGGCCTTGTTAGAAGCTCAAACCGCTTACAACACTCTTCAATGTAATTGCTTCCCCGGGACGGGCGCAGCTCCGCCAGGCAACACTCTGGCAGCCGAGTTGGGCAGTCTAACCCTCGACCCTGGAGTCTACACGAACCACACCACGGTGAAAATAACGGCGGGGGATCTTACTCTCGACGCTCAGGGCGATCCCAATGCGTCCTGGGTCTTCCAGATCGGATCGTCTCTCACCGTAGGCGAGGCGGGACAGCCTAGAAGTATCATCCTAAGCGGCGGCGCCCAGGCCAGCAACATCTTCTGGGTGCTCGGGAGCAGCGCGACTATCAACGGGGCGGGAGGCGGGACGTTCGAAGGAACCATCATCTCCCAAGCCGGGATCTCGGTTTCAACTGCCGGAGTTGCCGCGGTAACGACCATCAACGGCAGGCTGCTTGCTTTGAATGCGTCGACCACCATCGTGAACACCGTCATCAATGTGCCATAAGGCCATGCTGAGACCGCTTGCTGGGCGGTCTCGGCCAGTTTCAGGCAGCAGGGTCTTTGGCAAATCGCAGTCTCGCCGATTTCATCCGGCGACGAGATTGAAAGATAATCGCAGCGAACAGTTGCGGAGGCGACAATGAGATTGAGTGTAAGAATGATTACCACAGCGGCATTTGCTGTTTTCCTGATGCCTGCGTTCAACCTCTTTGCGGAAGATGCGGCAAAGCCGTCGACCGGCGCCAAGGACGATAAAGCTTCAGATTCCAGCATTGCGTCTGCCGCCGATTCATCCGCATCACTGCCGCCGGATTCTATGCCAGCGGCATCGATGGCGGCAGCCATGCCCTATTCGAGAGGCCTGGACAGCTTCACACCCAGAGTTGAAGTGTTCCTGGGTTACTCCTATCTGCGCGCTGTGCCGTCGCCGGCTGAGGGAAACCGCCTGGGGTGGCTGAATGGCGGCAGCGCTTCCATCGCCTTTAACTTCAATCGGTACCTTGGACTAGTGGCTGACTTTGGCGGCCTCGACGACACGCAACTCCTGTTCTCAGGGACGGGCGCCAATCCATCCACCACTGCGGACTCAAGCGGAACAGTATTCACCTACCTCTTTGGTCCGCGCCTGTCTTTTCGCGGGCACGACAGACTTACTCCCTTTGGCCAAGTTCTGTTTGGCGGCATTCATGCCAGTCAGGCTACACTTTCCTCTGGTTGCACAGGAGTTGGTTGCACACTACTGCCTAGCGAAAGCAAGTTTGCGATGACCGCCGGCGGCGGATTGGACGTCAAGGTGAACCATCGTCTTGCCATCCGGATTATTCAAGCCGAATACCTGATGACCAATTTTGAAGATAGGACGACCGGGGCAAGCGCGACGCAGAACGACATGCGTCTTTCTTCCGGAATTGTCTTTCGCTTTGGTGGAAACCCTGCTCCTCCTATCCCGCCTCCCTCGCCGCTAGCTTATGCCTGTACCGTCAACCCATCGTCTGTGTTCCAGGGAGATGCGATTGCCGTGTCAGGCACGGCAGTGAATCTAGACCCTGCAAAAACGGCCACCTACACTTGGCACGTCGACGGCGGAACGGTAACTGGAGCGTCAAGCAACGCGAGCATTGACACGAGAAATCTTGTTGCCGGCGCCTACACGGTGAAGGGCCATGTATCGGAGGGCGAAAAGCCGAATGAGAATGCGGATTGCAGCGCGCCGTACGCGGTGAAGGCGATTGAGCCGCCGACCGTCAGTTGCGCAGCCAATCCATATAACCTGATTTCCGGAGAGTCTTCCACGATCACGGCAACTGGCTTGAGCCCAGAGAATCGTCCCTTGACTTACAGCTATAGCTCGACTGCGGGTGCGGTCAGCGGAATCGGCGCGACGGCTACTCTTTCGACGGCGGGCGCCCCGGTTGGCTCTATCACGGTGACCTGCAATACGGTCGATGACAAGGGCCTGACCGCCTCCGGCACAACTGCGGTTACGGTTGCGGCTCCGGTGGCCGCACCCAAGCCGCTGACCAGCGAACTGTGCGCCATACACTTCGATCGGGACCTCCGCCGGCCAAATCGGGTTGACAACGAGGGCAAGGCCTGCCTGGATGAGATCGCGCTCAATCTGCAGCGTAACTCCGATGCGCAGCTTGTCATCGTAGGGAACACCGCCGGCCAGGAGATTGGTGGCAACAAGCTCGCCACTCAGCGTGCGATTAACACCAAGGCATATTTAGTCAGCGAGAAGGGCATCGATCCAGCTCGGATTGCCGTCTACACCGGCTCGCAGGATGGCAAGATCGTCTCCACCACCCTGATTCCGGCGGGTGCAGCGTTCGATAGCACTGGCGATACGCCCGTGCGGTAAGGCGGCGTCGCGGGGCTACCAGCCACGCCTGCGCAAGAACAGTCTCTGCGCAGTCGAAGTGTGCGCCGATGCCATGGGAAGGGATTCTCGCTTCTTGCTAAATCGCCGAGTCGCTCACCGAGGTCGATTACTTCTGTAAGTCGACCAGTATAGAGGAATCTAAGAAGCATTCCCCAGGGAACCGCGCCAAGCGACTCTTCGCGATTGAGTTCTTCACCGGGCGGATCCTGTTTTATACTCGTTATCATCGTCGTGGAAAACGTGGATACACAGACGAATTCGTCACCGAGTGAACGTTCGCGGTGGTTCGATTTCCGCTTGGCTGCGGGCGTGCTTCTTCTGTTGCCGGCCATCTGGTTCAGTTGGAAGACTGTCGATGGGCTGGCCGCGCGCCGTCTCATCCGCACCGATTTGGCTGAGATCGAAAACGCGCGCTACGGAATTCTGAGCGCCGACCAATGGCGCGCCATTATCGGCCCGATGCTCAACGCGCAAGTCGACAACCTCGATCTCAAGGGACAGAGCAAGAGTCTCCGGCCCATGGTTGAACGGTCGTTGTACGCCCTTCTGGACAACATCAAGACGCAGATGACGTCGCCCAACCCCAAGGCATCGGGCAAGCCCGGCGGGGGCAACGCGATGCTCGTGAACATGATCGTCGCAACGCTCCGTCCGCATGTGCCTGAGTACACCAACGTGGTGATGGCGGAGCTAGCCAAGCCGCAAACGCAAAAGAGCTTTAGGGACTCCATTCGCGACGTGCTGGCCAATGCGGTCGCGAACACCTTCGGCGCCACGGACATGACCACCTATAACGCCATCCTGAAGCACTATGGGTGCTCGAGTGGCGCGGCTTGCGAGCAGACCCTTGGCAAGAAGATCGCGGAAGCGGATACCAAGGTGAATCGCTACTATCTCACCGTGCTCGCATGTGCGGCGCTGGGATTCATCCTGTTGATGGCCGGCAAGCCGACGCTCTCGCGAGGCGCCGTTGTGGTGCTGATGTTGTTCTGCATTGCGATGCTGGCCGGCGGCGTGCTCAGCCCCATGATGGAGGTGGAAGTTCGCGTCACGAAGATTGACGCAACCCTGCTCGGCACGCCCATCGAGTTTCGCGGCCAATCGCTCTACTACCGCAGCAAAACCGTCTTTGAGGTGTTTCAGACACTGATCCAGATGGGCCGGCCGGAGATGACGGTGGTTGGCGTGCTGGTGATCCTGTTCAGCGTGGTCTTCCCGGCGCTGAAGATGCTGGCGCTGGGGGCGAGTATCTTCCGGCCGGCGCTATTGCGCACCAACCGCTTGGTGAAGCTGCTGGCTTTCGACCTATCCAAGTGGTCCATGGCCGACGTCATGGCCCTGGCGATCTTCATGTCCTTTGTCGCGTTCAACGGCGTCATCGGAAGCGCGTGGGACGGCTTGCGCGCCGTGCCCAATGTCCAGCAGGTGCTGATCCCGACCAATGCTTCGACGATCCTTCCCGGCTATTGCTTGTTTGTTGGTTTCTGCGTGGCAAGCATCCTCCTGTCGAGAAAGCTGGCGCACGGGATCGCTTCCAGTTCCGCCTCCGAATCAAGCTAGACTGGCCATCGGCGCCGGCGTCCCCGATGCAATCGACTATTCGAGTAGCAGATCGGATGCGCCATCAACGACTTAATCCACCGCGAACGATTGCGCTTGTTCGTCGGCTCCCAAACAGGCGATCACGGTTTCGATCACTCGCTTGGTGTCGCTCGGGCTTCGAATCGGAATGGAAACAACACCTGCCTGCTTGGCTGGGTAGTCGTTTCCTCCAATGAACAAGGCGTCTCCGACGTAAATCATCTCTTTAAATGAATCGAACACGATGAGTCATTTCATGCGTCTTTAACATCGCGGTCGCTCTGATACAGCGTTATCTCGCGGCAGCCGCCGGCGCGGGCGGGCGCGGCTGGCTGCGCGGTATCCATGCAAGGTCTTCGCTCAGCACGTAAATGGCGAGCGCCGCAGCCATAAAGAGCGCACCAACCCAAAAGCGCCAGTCACGATGCATCCTTCTCCAATATGGGCCTGGATCCGGTTCGCGCTGCTCGCTACTATTTCCTTCGTGGTTGTGTTTGCTTCCGGTCAACTCTCCTCCATCGCTCAAGAATTCATCTCAACTTGCTCCATTTCGCTGAGCGGGTCTCTAATTCGGCCCGCTTCTTAGGCGAATACGGCTTCGCCATGAACTGCGCAATGGCTGTGCTCCGTCCCTGTGATGACGTCTTTGGCTTTGGCTACGTCGTCCGGCGTTCCATGGACGATCAGCATGTACTTGTCTGTCTTCAGAGCTACGTCGTACTTGAGCACGCTGTCCTTCGGGATGCCGATGCTGACCAGGCCGGCTCCCACTGCGCTGACGCCTCCAACTACTGCCGCGCCTTCAAGGCCGGCAATGATCCAGCCCACCAACGGGCCAGCCACAAGGATGGGACCAAGTCCCGGTATTGCGAATACAGCTGAGCCGAAAAGCAGCCCCCAGAAGCCACCCCAGAACGCTCCGACCTTGCCCCAGTACATCATCCGGTCGCCGGCG